>Ga0224506_10000168_pt1 | contig 64962 bp, 66 predicted proteins | sample SF_Jan12_sed_USG_2_FD_169108 | JGI IMG/M metagenome (GOLD analysis project Ga0224506, IMG submission 169108) | Sediment microbial communities from San Francisco Bay, California, United States - SF_Jan12_sed_USGS_8_1 | ecosystem: Environmental > Aquatic > Marine > Sediment | place: USA...
TATTCCATTTCTCCAACTCCTCCAGTCTTTCCTTAGGCCAGAAGTACCCCTCGAAAAAAGCCTTGATGAAGATCATCTGATCACGGGCGGTGGAAATGATGTCGTTTTTAGTAGAGCTTAGGAAGTTTGAAATGCTAATTTCTTCTTCTTTGTACCGGACCGGCACATAATTTTTGTCATTAATGTCACTAACAACATATGTATCTTTCATACCTAACTCTTGAAAAAGGCTGTTTAATACCTGGATATTGGGTTTGCCCGTGACTTTTTCTATGACCAATTCGAGTAGTTGATGGTTTGTGTCGCTGTATTTGGCTTTGCCTGACTTTCCAGGAGGGAAGTGGGGTTTCATCTTCTTCACTTCTTCAACCACCTTTTCCACAGGCCAGGCCGGGTCCAGACCAGCTTCCAGATCTTTCATAACAATGTGGCCGTTTTTCTGTTTATCTTCGATATAATCTGGCAGGCCAGAAGTCTGGGATATCATTTGCTTCAATGTTATTTCTTTAGAATAATCCTTCCCGTTTAGAAAATGCAGGTTGGATATCACATCGTCCGACACAAAATCTGCAAATTTATTATCTAGCTGAATCCTGTCTTCGGTGACCAGCCGGAGAATTATGGAAGACATGAATAACTTGTTAATGCTGGCAATGTAGTACTTACTATCATCCTGGAAATTTCCAGCCGAGCTGATCACGTTGAAACTACCGTCACCTGAGGATAAATAGATTACTGCACCAGCAATATTGTTTTTGCCTACTGTTTTTGAGACTAAATTGTCTACGTATTGTTTATCCATTTAATTTAATTTAATTTATTTTGGTCGCTGATCGAGTATTTGAGGCTAACGAGACTGTAGAATGCTAAGGGAGCTGAGCCCTTTACCTGACCTAGCCCTTTACCTGACCTTTACTCGACGATGGTGGTCAACTGAAGGCTTTGTTAGGGGCGCCAATATTTATAATCTCGTATCTGAAGCTTGATAACTTCTGTAGCTCCAGCAGGAACATATTCTACTTCTAAAGGAAATTGTTCTTCCTTTAACCCCCATGCTTTCATGCTAATACGGCACGCTTTAAAAATAACACCACGATTCGCTAATTTAGTTAGTAACTGTGATGTTTCCTTATTTTCTGCCAATAGTGCATGAATGCCATCTTCATAGGCAACCACTTCTATTTTTAAATTCTTTTCTCCTAAGTCGTTTAATACTTTATCTATTTGTAGAAAAGCACGTCGATGACCGTAGTTATCGCTTGTGCGAGTTAACTGCATAACGAAGGATGGAGAGACTATATTTTCAGCATGACTTGGAATAGCCATAATTAAAGATATTAATATTAATAAAAAGTATTCGAGATGAAACTTCATACAGATTCCCTCATGTTTGTTTTTCCCCTGACGTTATAATTAAACGCGCTGATTTTCGGCGTCCGAACAGGGCAGTTTTTTCCCTGCGGTTTTAAATGACAAATGACTTGTTATATTTGTTCCCAGTTTATATGCATTAGCTTAATTTTATGAGTGTTTTTTTCAAATATTACATTCCAAAGAACTTCATCATCTGTTTTGCTGTAAGTTGCTTTCCAAAGTGTTAGTTCTGTTGATTTTCTATTTAGAGTTAAAATGTAATTTAATGAGGTAATATTACCTATTTCCTTTTCAATTGCTTCACAGACTTCATAAAACCGTTTTTCAGTAAACCACGTTTCTGCTTTTATTTCTGTTTCAGATATATGCGCAGATAACTTCTTAAAATCTTTTTTCTCATGCAAATCGATAATTTTTTCAACGTGATTTTTAAGTTTATTTGTTTCTTCCATAAAACTATAACCGATAATGATTTTTTATTAAAAAACTTAACAAGACTATAGAATAAGCCAATAAATAAACAAACTCCTGATACTACATATATTAATTGTTCTAATGTTATCAGGATTAAATTTAAAAGATTATTTTCAGTCTATTTTAATTTTTGTGTTCTTATCATGCACAAATAAGTGTTTATCGGCCAGTCTTTCACCCTACAGCGCCATAATGCTGACCCCTTACAGTTTAACATTTATCACAGTTGATTTAGAAGCTTTTGATTTACCATCCCATTTAAGCAAGCCGAGGAAGGAGTAATATTTACGGAGTTTTCTGCGAAGACTGTCTGAGCGAGTGCTTTTCTCGCGAGTTCCGCAGCAGCCGTAAATATTGCGACTGACGAGGGTACTCTCATTGCTTTTTAATGAGAGCTTGGTTAACGGGGCGGCATTCTTTTGCTTACTTTTCTGATGCTGTAGTCAGAAAAGTGAGTTGCTGTCAGTCAACCACTGACGCCTTTGACTTTGATCCTAATATTAAAAAGCTGTTGGGTTTCGTTCCTCAACCCGACCTACGAGCTGATAGTGTATTACGACAAAGCCCCTTGGTAATGACACTACTACATCTTTTATCTAATCATTTATTTTATGATTAAGCTTAAACTGTTTTATTAACTCTATCCGCTCATCTGTTCCAGGATGCGTCGAAAAGAAGTCGCTGATGGATTCCTCGTCTGACCGATTATCTGTCTGCTCATCTTTAGTAACGACCTGTTCTAAAGTGTTTTTATTGTCCTCAGACTGTTCTGCATAATAGGCTTCCAGCCGTGTCATCACTGCGGCAAAATGGTCGACCGGTATATTGAACTTTTGCAATTGCTCTAATGCAAAAACATCCGCTTCACGTTCAAACTCTCTGGAGTAGGATAAGTCGAGCACCAGTGTCGGTAAGCCGGTAATCAGGTCGAAAGTATCCACATCGCCGGTGACGAAGATTATCAACAGCGTGACCATGGAATCCTGCAGTGCTCGCCGCAGCAGGTGTTTGTGTTGAAGATGGCCTATCTCATGAAAAAACACAGCCAGTAGTTGCTGATCATTTTCTACCAGGTTAACAAAGTCATCGGTTAAGACAATATCGCCGCTGGGTAAGGCCAGCGCATTCGCGCCCATGCCTGAACGAAAGTTTAAGCGCGGCTGCAGGTCTTTATAGATTTCAAGGTAAGGTGCGGTTAGCCTGCTGACTTCTGCCTGTCGTGAATCACTCAGTTCGGACGCTTCAAACACTGTGTTATCCAGCACAGTAAGACTGCTGCCCAGCTTCTCGCTGGCAAAGTCTGGTAATTCAAAGGCAATGATTCTGGCCGATGCCGGTATGCCATAAATGACTGTCGCCCAGATGATGGCGATGGTGACAACGACAGAAGCCAGTATCAGTGGTGAATTGTTTTCTAAGCGGTGCAGCAATGAACCTGTGTCAGACTTGCCATGCTGCCTGATCAGCAGATCGACGGCATCATTATCTTCGGTAACAAATAAGCGTCCGTCACCGAATGCAATTTCCCGGGGGGTATTCCCCAGCCGGGAGGCAATTTTCAGTTCACTGTATTGAAGCGTTACTGATGTGTCTGATGTTTCATCATCTGAGATAAAAGCAATCCGGACAGACTCAGGATCATCATCAAACCTTTCCAGGTGCGCATTAACGCATCTGGAGGTTTTGCCATCATGGTAACTGCCGGCTATCCGCATCAATGACTAAACGCCAAAGTCAAAGACCTGTCCAAACTCTTCACCCAGTGCACTGATATTTTCTTTTTCAGCGGCTGCGTGATGATCAAGTGAACCGGCTGCATTCATTACCAGGCATGAGCACATATATTTTGCCATACGCACTTTTGCCGCTGGCAGGTATAAGCCCAGGGTAATCACCGTTAGCAGCGCGTTGATTAAAATAACCTTTGCCAGACCCGATATGGTTAAATTTGCTGCAAAGGAATGCTCACCCAGTGTTGCACTGCGATAAAACAGATTTTGTGTTTCAACAATGAAATAAACGATCAGACCAAAGTACACCAGTATCATCAGAACCGGCGTTATCACAGCCAGCGCCGGTACAAACACGGTTATGGCCCAGATAGGTATACCGAAAACAAGACCCACACCGATCATGATCAGAAAAATAATTCCGTAGTCTTTAAAGCTGGCGTTAAAATCAAACGACGTTGTTCCATAGGCGCTGTTTTTAACAATATACTGATTGGTTTTCAGAAATACCAGTGGATATAAAATACCTAAGCTCACTAACCCCAGCAATGGCCAGATATACATCACCATAAAGGCATCTTTGTATGAGCCTTTAAACCTGAATTGAATATTTTTATAGGCCGACATGCGATGATTGAATGCCAGTGATTTATTAAGAAAATATGGAAAAAGAAAAACAAACACAACGGCGATCGCAATAGCAGCAGGAGGAAACTGTGATGCCGCAACACTGTAGATAATAAAGGCCACAATCGCAATGATGCGGCCTTTTAAGATCGTTATCGGATCGGCCAGATAGCTAAAGCTGCTGTTATCGAGAATGGTATTAGAGTAGAAATAACGACGATTTCTGACCGTTGCCCAGGCTGAATAGATACCCAAAGTGACAATTGTTAACAGGACATTAACGATCCATATTTTGAAATATTCCATGCCGTCGCCACGAAATTCGAAGCTTAATGCTTTGTTTTGTGCTGTATTATCTTCCATTAAATTTTCCCCGTATGCGGATTTTCTTTATTATTGTTTTTTTGACAGCCGACAAAGGGGTTTAACCACTTTAGAAAGATGTCTGTTTTTTTATCATCAATATCCTAAATAAAATACGCCGGATATACAAACATAAAATCATAACTGCCTTATAAAAACACCGTTTTCAGCCACTGTCGCTGCATTGAATCCAGCGTTATTAAAGCACAGATAATAAAAAGGCCGTCAGATGACGGCCTTTTTATTGATGTCAGTGAAGCTAAATCATTATGCCTGACTGGCCAGGTATTCTTCATATGTGCCGCTGAAGTTCACTACGCCGGTCGGTGTTAATTCGATAATACGGGTTGCCAGTGAAGATACAAACTCACGGTCATGACTGACGAAGATCAACGTACCTTCATAGTTATCCAGTGCCAGATTGAGTGCTTCAATCGATTCCATATCAAGGTGATTGGTTGGCTCATCCATTAATATGACGTTAGGCGTTTGCTGCATAATTTTACCAAACAGCATGCGACCCTGTTCCCCGCCCGACAATACCTTAACCGACTTTTTAATATCATCGGCTGAGAATAAAAGTCGTCCTAAGGTCCCCCGTACAAACTGCTCATCTGCGCCTTCAGGTTTCCACTGATCCATCCAGTCATAAACCAGTACATCTTTTTCAAAGTCCGATGCGTGATCCTGCGCGTAATAACCCATAGTGACATTTTCAGACCATTTAACCACACCGGAATCAGGCGTCATATCGCCATACAAACAACGCAATAAGGTGGTCTTACCAATTCCGTTAGGACCAATGATGGCGATACGCTCGCCCACTTCCACCATCATATTGATACCACTGAACAATGGTTTGTCTTCAAATCCCTTGCTTAACTCTTCAACTTCTAACGCCAGACGGAATAATTTCTTACCCTGATCAAAACGAATAAACGGGCTGACACGGCTTGATGGTTTGATCTCATCGAGTTTGATCTTTTCAATCTGCTTGGCGCGTGATGTTGCCTGTTTTGCTTTTGATGCATTGGCCGAGAAGCGGCTGACAAATGACTGTAGCTCTGAAATCTGTGCCTTTTTCTTCGCGTTGTCTGATAACTGGCGCTCACGAACCGCTGTCGACGCCGTCATGTAATCATCATAATTACCCGGATACATACGAATTTCTCCGAAATCCAGATCAGCCATATGGGTACAAACACTGTTCAGGAAGTGACGGTCATGAGAAATGATCACCATCGTGCACTGACGTTCATTTAAGATATTTTCCAGCCAGCGAATGGTATTGATATCCAGGTTATTGGTTGGCTCATCGAGCAGCATGATTTCAGGATTGGCAAATAACGCCTGCGCCAGCAACACACGCAGTTTCCAGCCCGGTGCAACAGCACTCATCAGACCAGTGTGCTGCTCCAGAGGAATCTCCAGTCCCAGCAGCAACTCACCGGCACGCGACTCCGCCGTATAACCGTCCAGCTCAGCAAATTCAACTTCCAGCTCGGCGACCTTCATGCCATCATCTTCGCTCATATCGGGCAAAGAGTAGATGCGATCGCGCTCTTGTTTAACCTTCCACAGACGCTCATCGCCCATGATGACCGTATCCAGCACGGTAAACTCTTCATAGGCAAACTGATCCTGACGCAATTTACCGACCGTTTCCCCGACATCTACCGACACCACACCGGCTGTGGGGTCAAGATCACCCCCCAGAATCTTCATAAAAGTGGACTTACCACAACCGTTCGCACCGATCAGGCCATAGCGATTGTTATTACCAAATTTTACTGATACGTTTTCGAAGAGTGGTTTTGCACCAAATTGCATTGTGATGTTGGCAGTTGAGATCAAGGTATTTTTCCAATGAGTAGTCTGTGAAATAAACAGCCGGGAAGTATCTGAGTAGCTGCTTGTCCGAATGGGCGGCATTGTACCAGAATTACACTGTTTTTGATGTTTAAAGTCGGTTTTTTTATCTCAACAAAAAATACCGATATAATTGGCACATGTTAAGACTGTCTCATAATGTGTGTATTCCGGATGAAGAAATTCAGCTGTCAGCAATTCGGGCTCAGGGTGCGGGTGGTCAGCATGTTAATAAAGTCTCGTCGGCTATTCATTGCCGTTTTGATATCAATGCCTCCTCCTTACCTGAGTATTACAAGACCCGCTTATTAAACTTCTCGGATCACAGAATTACCAAAGAAGGCGTGATCATTATAAAAGCGCAAAACTCACGCAGTCAGGAACAAAATAAAGAAGCAGCACTACTGCGTTTACAAGAGCTCATCTTAACCGCCATAACGCCGGTAAAAAGACGAATTGCCAGTAAACCTAAAAAAAGTGCTGTGAAAAAACGTCTGGATAATAAAACAAAACTTTCGGGTAAAAAGCAGTTACGAAAAAAGCCTGCTTACTGAAGCTAGTTTAGAAAATTAGAAGACGCTAAAAAACCGAATTAGGCGACTAAAGCAGGCTTTTTATTATCACAAAAAAAACGTATCTTTAATTTTTATTATTTTTCTGCTATTTGAGTCTTTTTTTGCTGTTTTTTAATAAAATAAAGCATAAAAACCGCTCTAAACAGTTCCCAGCAAAATTTCAGTATGTTACGATCTTTGCCAGTTTTAGTTTGGTTAAACAATAATCAAACTGAATGCTTGGAAAGTTTTTTATTGCACGTTCTCTGGTTTTACAGAAGCTCCATCTGGTAACTCCTGACTTTACCCTGAATAACATGCAATTGATTACGAATGAATAATAAACAATTGAGGTAAGGCAGCATGGCTACAGGTACTGTGAAATGGTTTAATGAAAGTAAAGGTTTTGGTTTCATCGTTGCAGATGATGGCAGTCAGGACGTTTTCGTTCATTTCTCTGTGATTGAAGGTGGCGGCTTTAAAACCCTGGCTGAAGGCCAGAAAGTAGAGTACGACGTAGAGAAAGGTCCAAAAGGCCCGCAGGCAACTAAAGTAACGGCAATCTAAACACCCCGCTTTAATGTTAGCCCGAAGAAAAACCCCGCTAGTCGGGGTTTTTTTATATCGCCATTTTTTACTGGTTATAGCTTCCTTTTTAAACTATAAGAAAATGAATTAGCCGTGATTTTATCGTCAAAATCCACTACCATTACGCCCCTTTCAATATTACTGGATCAGCTAAGTGCAATTATATATTCCCGGTCAACGCTGGATCAGCGACGCAGAACTTCAAATGGGTCTTGGTACCGTCATCTCAACCGACGAAAGAACCGTCACGGTATTATTCTTAGCCAGTAATGAAACTCGCCTGTATGCCCAACAAACCGCACCGCTGACCCGCGTTCGCTTCACACAGGGCGATAAAGTACCGTCACATGAGGGCTGGGAGCTGAGCGTTGACTCGGTGGTTGAGGAAAACGGCCTGCTCATTTATATCGGCAGAAAAGCCGATGGTACAAAAGCCGAACTGGCAGAAGCTGAGCTGGATAATTTTATTCAGTTAAACCGCCCGGTTGACCGGCTCTTTACCGGCCAGATAGATAAAGATAAGTGGTTCGAACTGCGTTACGAAACCCGCTTACACAGTCAGCGAAACACCAACTCAAGCCTGAGAGGATTAACCGGTGCGCGCACCAGTCTGATTCCGCATCAGATGTACATTGCGCATGAAGTTGCCAACCGTTTTTCACCCAGAATTTTATTAGCCGATGAAGTCGGCCTGGGAAAAACCATTGAAGCCGGTTTAATTCTGCATTACCAGTTGCAAACTGAACGCGCACAAAGAGTACTGATTGTGGTGCCGGAAACGCTGGTTCATCAATGGCTGGTGGAGATGCTAAGGCGTTTTAACCTGCACTTTAGTGTCTTCAACGAAGAACGCTGCCGCTCCATCGAAGGTCAGGATGCTGATGATGAGGCCTATGGTGAGGTTGAATATGAAAATCCATTTTTGACCGAGCAACTGGTCATCTGCCACCTTAACTTTTTCCTTGAGCAGCCACACCGGCATCAGCAGGCGCTGGAGGCGGGATGGGATTTGCTCATTATTGACGAGGCTCACCACCTGCAATGGTCGGAAGCAGACGTCAGCCCTGAATATGCCTGTGTTGAACAGCTGGCACAAAAAACCAGCGGCGTTTTGTTACTGACAGCTACCCCGGAACAGCTGGGTAAGGAAAGCCACTTTGCCCGCCTGCGTTTGCTCGATCCTGACCGCTTCCCTGATTTAGAAAGTTTCTTAAAAGAAGAAAATAACTATGAGCCCATAGCCAATGCGGTTGAAGCCTTATTAGAGGGCCATGAGCTTAATGAAAAACTGATCAGTGACTTATATGAGATCAATAAAGAAGACGACAATAAAGCGCTCATTGCTATTTTGCAGGATGAGACGATTACAACAAAGCACCGTGACGAGACAGTTAGTCTGTTAATTGATCGCATGCTCGATCAGCACGGCACTGGCCGGGTGTTGTTTAGAAACACCCGGGAAACCGTTAAGGGCTTCCCTTTGCGTGAAGTCAATGAATACGCACTGGAATGTCCTGAGGCTTATCGACAATGTTTAAATTTATTTACTGAGGAGTCTCTGTCAGATGCTCAGTTACTGTTATCTCCCGAGCTGCTTTATCAGGCCGCCCAAACCGACGATGCCGTACACTGGACACAGATCGACCCGCGTATCAACTGGTTAAAAGAAAAGCTCACCGGTCTCTACCCTGAAAAGGTTCTGGTGATCACCAGCAGCGCCGACTCAGCTCTGGATATTGTGGATGCACTGAGAGCCTCGTCGGGCATTCAGGCATCGGTCTTCCATGAAGACATGAGCATTATTGAACGCGATCGCGCTGCGGCATATTTTGCAGATTTAGAATACGGCTGTCAGGTATTAGTGTGTTCGGAAATCGGCAGTGAAGGCAGAAACTTCCAGTTTGCTCATCACCTGGTCTTATTTGACCTGCCACTGAACCCCGATTTACTGGAACAACGCATCGGCCGGCTCGACAGAATTGGCCAGCAGGACACCATCCAAATACACGTACCGTATCTGGCCGATAGCGCGCAGCACACCATGTTTGATTTCTACCATATGGGTCTGAATGCGTTTTCACACACCTGTCCAATTGGACACAGTGTTTTCAGCCACGTTGAAACGGCTCTGCTCAAAGCCCTGCACCATGGTCAGTCGGATCATGTCGAGCGCATCTCACTGATCGAACACAGCAAAGACAAACGCATCGCATTAACCGATGCATTACATAAGGGCCGCGACCGCCTGCTGGAATACAATTCATGCCGACCGCATATTGCCAGTAAGATTTCTGCGCTGGCAAATGAAGCGGATGATGATGGCTCTATACTGCCTTATCTTGAAGAAATTTTTGACTGTTTCAATATTGAAAGCGAAGAGCATGGCCTCAACAGCATGGTCATCCGGCCCAGCGACCACATGCAAAACAATAATTTCCCAGGACTGTATGAGGAAGGCATGACGGTGACATGGGACAGAGATACCGCGCTCAGTAACGAAGATATGCACTACCTGACCTGGGAACACCCGATGATCACAGGCGCCATGGATTTGATACTGAACAATGAGCAGGGCAACACAGCCGTTACCTCTATAAAGCACCCGGCCATTAAAGCCGGAACAATGTTACTTGAATGTATTTTTATTCTGGAGACTGCCAGCAACTCTAAATTGCAGTCCAGCCGCTATTTACCGGCGACCAGTATTCGCACTCTGATTGATGCCAATAAGAAAGATTGCGATGATATCGTTTCATACCGTTACATCACGCAAAACCGCGAGTTCATCAAAAAGAAAATGGCCAGCCAGGTGATCAATGCATACAGCGAAGAAATAAGAGCGCTGATCGGCAGCAGCGAAGCTTTAGCCAATCAGAAAGCCCCTGCCATTTTAAAAGCGGCACACAAAGAAGCGGAACAAACCCTGACGGCTGAAATTTCTCGTTTGAAATCGCTGAAAAAGATTAACCCGAATGTGCGTGAAGAAGAGCTGCAGTATTTTGTTGACCAGTACGAGGCACTGAATAAAGCACTCGACTCATCAAGCCTGCGCTTAGATGCCATCAGAATCGTGATTGTTACCTAGTAATAACCGGCTCAACTGTCAGGGCGTTATGTTGTCCGCAAAAAACAACATAACAGGCCTGCTATTGTACCCTTTGTACACTCAATAGCTTTTCACCCGTTAAACATCATCTAATGCTGCTGCAGGCATTCGCGCCGTGTTAAATCCTCTAATTTGCGGATATTGGACTGCAGCAAAACTTCACGCTTTTGTTGATCACTGAGCGAAGACCAGACTTTAATCTCATCCAGTGTTCTGAAGCAGCCCATACAGACATCGTTATCATCAAGGCAACAGTTTCTGATACACGGAGACTCTGTTTTTGACATAGACACTTCCCATCTCATTTATAGCGCATTATAACCCGGCCATTTGTTCTGCCAAATCAATCTGATAATTTTTTATCCTCTGTTTAACCCTTTTCAGTGCTGCTCTGCGTCTATAGCCCTGAAGACCAATAACTGAGGATAAAAAAATGAAAAATAACAAACACCGATATCAGCGTCTGGGCTATGCCATCGTATTAACCGCATTAGTCACAGGCTGCGCGCAGCAGCATATTCCTGAAGCCAAAATAACGACCGATAAATCGCAATCCGTTACTGACCAGTTCGTTATAACAGAGCAGCTTTCAGCTCCCGCCACGGCTAATAAAACGCGGCCGCAGCCAGTAGAAGAACAAGCGAGAGAACTTGCGAGAACAGCTCAACATGCAAAATCAGAACAGCAATACCGGCAAAAAGAAAAGCGCAGCTTACGGCCTATGCACGGTAGCATCACACCATTTATACAGTCTTCCATTCAGTATAATGATTATGCATCTGGCAATATTCAGGACAAGGAAAAATATGCCAAGTATGTAAAAAACTTAGTCAAGCAAACCGCTATTGAACCGCTATCCACTTTCTCAATTGATGTCGACACGGGCAGCTATAGCAACGTCAGACGGCTGATTAACAGCGGCACTCTGCCACTCAAAGATGCCGTCAGAGTCGAAGAAATGCTTAATTATTTCAGTTACGATTATAAAAACACACCCGAGAATAATGCGCCGTTTATTAGTCGCACAGAAACAGCACCCAGTCCCTGGTCAAAGCACCATCACCTATTACAAATAGGTATTAAAGCGATCGATATAGAAGCCCGTCAACTGCCCGCGGCAAACCTTGTTTTTTTAATTGATGTGTCTGGCTCGATGGCATCTGAAAATAAATTAGGCCTGTTAAAAAAATCACTGGGCTTATTAGTCTCAAAAATGCGCAAACAGGATACGATTTCACTGGTGGTATATGCCGGTGCCAGTGGTATTGTACTTGAGCCCACTTCGGGTGATCAAAAATCACTTATCAATAACGCCTTATCAAGGCTGCGCGCCGGTGGCTCGACAAACGGAGCATCCGGTATACAACTGGCCTATCAGGTAGCGCAACAAGCCTATATAAAAAATGGTATCAACCGGATTCTGTTAGCCACCGATGGTGATTTCAATGTTGGTACCGTCAATTTTAACCAGCTAATAGAACTGGTGGAAGAAAAACGCAAAACAGGCATCAGCTTAAGTACACTGGGTTTTGGTCACGGCAATTACAATGACCAGTTAATGGAACAGCTGGCAGATTCTGCTAATGGTAAATATTCATATATCGATACGCTGAAAGAAGCACAGAAGGTACTGATTGATGAAATGTCATCGAGTCTGAAAACCGTTGCTAAAGATGTAAAAATTCAGATTGAATTTAATCCCTCGGTTGTGGCCGAATATCGTCTCATTGGTTATGAAAATAGAAGGCTCAATGAAGAAGACTTTAATAACGACAACGTGGATGCCGGTGAAATTGGTGCAGGTCATACCGTTACCGCATTTTATGAAATTGTATTAAGCAGCAGCCAGTATCGTCAGATTGATCCGTTAAGATATCAGCAGGAATCAGCGGACAATGTAACAAATAGCAATGAACTGGCTTTTGTAAAAATAAGGTACAAAGAACCACAACACGATGTCAGTAAACTGATAACACAAGCGGTGCCAGTATCCGCTATTCGCAGAACGATTGAGCAGACTAGCGATGACTTTCGTTTTGCCAGCAGTGTTATCGGCTTTGCTGAATTACTAAAAGACGAACAGCAGCACAAAGAGATTGATTTTGATCAGGTCATAAAACTTTCCACTGCCGCCAGAGGTAAAGATTTATTCGGCTATCGCAGCGAATTCACGCAACTGGTAAAATTAGCACAATCACTCAAATTCACAGCACTGCAGCAATAGTGTTATGATGTCTGAACCTGAACCATCCACCTTTAAGTTCAGGTTCAGACAATTAATGATATGAAAGCAAAAGATACGCCTATTAAATCACAACAAGCCGACGATCAGAACAGCGATGAAGAACTACTGGCACTATACTGCCATGGTAACAATCGCGCGTTCGATATGCTGTATAACAGGCACCGTGACAGTCTTTACCGTTTTCTGCTGAGGCAAAATAATAATATGACTGCGCAGGCTGAAGAAATTTTTCAGGAGGTATGGTTCAGTATTATTAATCATAAAAAGCAGTTCAGAAATGATTCAAAATTTTCCACCTGGCTATATCAGATTGCGAGAAATAAATTAACTGATAGCAGCAGAAAATCATTAAGCCGAAAAGAAAAGCTGCACGATGATATTGCATCGCAGTCAGTGGAATCAGCCACTCCCGAACCGGATCACAAGACACAGCTGCAAATTTGCATTGAGCTGTTGCAGGGCTTTGTATTACAACTTCCGCAGGAACAAAAAGAAGCCTTTGTACTGAAACATGATACCGATAAGAGTATCGATGATCTGGCCCTGATAACCAACACCACTCACGAAACCTTTAAAAGCCGTTTACGTTACGCCATGCAAAAACTACGCGACTGGCTACCCGGTGAATGTCTATGAACAAGCACGTCCCTTCCGATCCGCATGACGACAAGATCTCATCTTTGTACCAACAAGGGTCTGTTGAAACACCTGCCGCACACATTAACGAAAACATACGACTGCATGCGAGAAAACACTCGGCCAGCGTAATCTCTTTCCCTCTGCGCAGGGTATTAAATGTAATCAGTTCATCACGCTCACTACAGGTGGCCGCAGTTCTTGTTATCGGTGTCAGCATCATTCTGCAAATACAGTTTGATCACCCGGCAGAAATGAGCCGGCCTGAACCTGCAGAATACTCCGTCAATGATTTACTTGCTGATAAGTCTGACGCTGAGCACGGCGTTGTTACTGAGGATCAGTTACTAACACCATCTGTTTCATCTGACTCAGTGCAGGAATCACTGGCTGAAAGAAACCTTAACCCTGTTGCAAGGCCCGCATCACCCAGGCCTGCAATGAAAGCCAAAGCGGCACCTGAAAAGCCTGCTGCTGACGATGAAATGCAACAAACTGAAAAAAGCGAAACAATGATGCGCGAAAAGCGCCGTCTGACTAAACAATTCAGCGAAGAAAAGCAGGCTCACTCCAGTCATAGACAAGCTGAATTAATACTGCACAGCACAGCCACGTCAATGCAGAGCGTCAGTGAACAAGACGCAGACGATCTGTGCAGAACACTGGATAATGCAGCGTGCTTAAACTCAGCGACTTGTGTGTTAAACAATATAAGTAATGACCTGGTTTGCCGGCCGGCACTAAATCACTGTGAACAGGATTTCAGTCAGCTGCAGGATCATCCGGACCTGTGCCAGCAAAAGCCACACTGTGAATACACAGCCAGTGACTGCAACTGCCATAGCGATGGCTCATGCAGCTGTCTTGGCGATACACCACCAGCCTGCAAACTCACTGCCGGGGAAGATAAATAGCCGGGTCTTTTATCCGCTTTTTCAGGCACACATAACCCAGCACATAACCCGTCACAGCACCGGCAACATGGGCGACAAGATTAATTGCCGGGTCACCCGTGCCCAATAAAAGATTAAGACTATCCCAGCCTATGAACCAGAGCGCAAGCAGCCAGGCGGGTATATAGACATTACCGAAGTAAATTAGTATCCAGACAAACACGCGGATTTTTTCACGCGGCATCAGTGCTGCAAACAGCCCAATCATACCCATCACAAGCCCCGACAGGCCTAATGCCGGTAGGGCCTCCTGCCCCAGCCACACCGAAGCAGAATAAGCCAGCGAGCTGCTAACAATAATAACAATACAAATTCCGAGAAAGGCCCAGGCTCTTGCCATAACGATTTCTATTGCCGGCGCGAATGCCAGAAAGAAAATAAGATTGCCGATTAAATGCCATATATCACCATGGGCCAGTGCTGAAGTCAGCATTTTGAGAGGATCGGCTGATTGCGGAAAATAAACTAAATCTTTCTTTAAGCTGGCCGTATATTTTTTCGCATAATCTGCATGATGCTGCTCTACATATGCTGTCAGTGCTGAAAATTGTCCCGGCGTTAAATCTTCAAACCAGAAGTAGCGGTGAATAAGTGCAGAGACTGTTAAGTCCGGCCGCTGCTCTATACGCTTTATCATTAACCGACAAAGGTTGTTATCCGTTACCATCTTATTCATTGCGCTGACGTCACTGGCTACGGACTTAATCTCACTACAAAATGCGCTAATATCCTGCTCGAGTAAATTCTCATTTTTATACTGGAAATAAAAAACCACAATACACAGCAAGGCAATTAAATAGCTGATGAGTGGCAAATTCATGCGATTAAAACGCGTACTGTGTGGCATCAATAAGAGCATATTAAATATTTAATCTGGGTATTTCCTTACAGTTTATAACAAAATCAATAAGCATAATGAATTGATTACATAAGAAAAAGCTATACGCAATCACAAATCACTCTTATCACAACCATGATAAGCTACCACTCATCAAATAAACCAAATCTTCATAGCAATATTTAATCAAAAATGAAAATACTGCTTATACTTAAAACGTACAATTTATATTTTCATTAACTATCAGGAGAAAACAGCCTACTCACATTGATTCACACTTGGAGAAGTTAATATGAATTTTAATGTTAATAGTAAAAGTATTGAAACAAACGAACAGGGTTTCTTATGCAACCTTGAAGACTGGAGTGAAGAGTTTGCGGAGAAAGTAGCAGACCATGATGGTGTAAAATTATATAATGATCACTGGGAACTGATCTGGTACTTCCGTGAATACCATGAGGAAACCTTAGTCGCCCCCACCATGCACACCGTTGTCAGAACGCTGGGGAAAAACAAAGGCGAGCACTTTCATGATCAAAAAGAATATGAAAAACACATTTACAGTTTATTTCCTAAAGACCCTACTCATGAAATTTGCAAACTAGCGGGCCTGCCAATGCCGCAACCTGATACATAACCATTTATGCAAAAAAGGCAGCTAATAAGCTGCCTTTTTATTTTTATTCAACGAATAGTTATATCTGTCTTGCCCGATATGAACGTCCTTTTAGCTTGCCTTCAGACAACTTTTTCAAAGCCGCTTTTGCCACGCCTCGGTTTACCGCCACATAAGACCAGCTGTTAGCCACCTGGATCTTGCCAACCTGATTACCTGCTATACCACCTTCGGCCGTCAATGCCCCTAAAATATCACCGGGTCTGATTTTTTGTTTTTTACCGGCATCGATTCGCAGTGTGACCATCGCAGCTCTGTATATTTCCTGTTCCAGCACCTCAAAGCCCGGTAATTTTTCCGGCGAGATACGCTGCCCCAGATACTCTTCCAGCTGAGCCAATTTATGGTGTTCATTTTCTGCATATAAAGTGCAGGCAAAGCCTTTACTGCCTGCACGGCCTGTACGCCCGACACGATGTACGTGTACTTCGGTATCGTGAGCCATCTGATAATTAATCACCAGATCCAGTGCTTCAATATCCAGTCCACGGGCGGCCACATCGGTGGCTACCAGAATAGAAATGCTTTTGTTGGCAAAACGTACCAGCACCTGATCACGGTCGCGCTGCTCTAAATCACCATTCAGAGACAATGAGTCAAAACCATAACGGCGTAATTCATCTGATATATCGCTTGTTTCTTTTTTCGTCTTGCAAAAAATGACGGCCGATTCAGGCCGGTGTTTCATTAGTAACAAACGTACCGCAGTCAGGCGGTCAATTTCGTTATCAATCTTGTACAAGTGCTGCTGGATAGTCGAGTTATCATGCGCTGAAACCGCTTCTACTGATACCGGATCATTCATTATGCGCTTGGCAATCGACTGAATCTGGCTGGAGAATGTCGCACTGAATAATAAAGTCTGACGTTTTGCAGGCAGTTCATTGATGATTGCTTCCAGCGAGGTCTGGAAACCCATATCCAGCATTCGGTCAGCCTCATCCAGTACAAAGGTATTTAAGTGTGCAAGATTCAGCTTGGCTTTGCTTAAATGATCTTCAATACGTCCAGGCGTACCCACTACAATATGAGCACCGTACTCTAAAGAAGCCACCTGAGCTGCCGAAGGCATACCACCACATAGGGTAATCACTTTGATATTGGGGATACCACGTCCCAGCCTGCGCACTTCTGTCGCCACTTGATCCGCCAATTCACGTGTGGGACAAAGCACCAGTGACTGCACCGATAAATTCTTTACATCCAGATTCTGCAGCATGCCAAGCGCAAAAGCAGCTGTCTTACCCGAACCGGTTTTACCCTGCGCAATAACATCTTTAGCATCAAGAATTGGCGGCAGGCTCTGTGCCTGAATCGGTGTCATCTCCAGATATTCAAGTGTTTTCAGATTATCAAGGAGAGCTGTGTTTAAATTTAGAGTGGAGAAATCGGTCTGGCTCAATGCATTATTCCTGTGTGGGCTGTATTCAGTCTAGCTCTAACGAGGATAAAGAGCCTGCTTACTATCAGATATGATATGGAAGTATTATCTGGACAATAAAAAAGGGCAAGACCTAAGTCCTGCCCTTTCATCCCGCATCTGCTTGGATTAAGCAAAAACGGGCTGGTCACTAGCTAAAAAGCCGTGACCAGATAGCGATTTAAAATTAAAGCGCTACGATGTTTTCTGCTTGAGGACCTTTAGCGCCCTGAGTAACAGTGAACTCAACTTTTTGGCCTTCAGCAAGAGTCTTGAAACCACCGCCAGAGATTGCGCTGAAATGTGCAAAAACGTCAGGGCCATTTTCTTGCTCAATAAAACCAAAACCTTTAGCTTCGTTGAACCATTTTACAGTACCAGTTACAGTAGACATATTTTTTTCCTAATTTAATCAATAGTAAGTTTTTTAAGCCATAAATATCTGTGATAGTTAAGGCTTGGTTTTGCTGGAAGTATTATTTTACTTATGAAGAACAGGACGAGGTACTAAGATGGAACATCGAAATGTGGTGTGCATAAATATAAGTCGAACTTTCAAGCTGAAGAGATTATACAACAACGCAATCCACAGTAACAACGATTTATTCCTTTTAAATCAATAAAAATGATCTATTTTTGGATTATTCTGGACATTTTAGTCAATTTTATGACTTTTAATATTTTTTTTAAACATATAGCGATTCAAAACCGGTAAATTTACCGGTCAACATCCCCTGCAAGTCATATGGATAAATCGTATTATCAGGTATCGCTTACTACAAACAAGCGGTACTGCACGTTTAATAATTCATTTATACTGCCCGTATTCAGCGTTACTCTACTGGACTTACAATGCTACTTTGTTATGAAGAACCTCTTTATCGACCTCCTAGTGAAGCCAATAACCTGATCTTGCAGGTTACTATTGGTTGTCGTTTTAATCAGTGCAGCTTTTGCTCCATGTATAAGCACAAAGAATACCGCTTAAAATCGATCGAAGACATCCAGCTGGAGATTGACCGTGTTAAACAATTTAACGCGGACGTCAGTCGTATTTTTCTCGCCGATGGCGACGCATTTAATCTCGACAGTGCGCAGTTATTAGAGATCCTAAAACGATTACAGGCCGCTTTCCCAAAATTGACACGGGTTTCCTGTTATGCAACGCCCGCCAATATTTCAGCTAAGTCAGCTGATGAACTGGCTTTGCTCAAGGCCAATAAATTATCGTTAATATATGTCGGTATTGAAACCGGCTCGAATCTGTTGCTTAAAAAAATAACCAAAGGTGCCACACAAAACAGCATTGCCCGCTCACTAAAGCTGGCTGATGCCGCCGGCATTAAAGTATCAGCAACCATCATACTCGGGCTGGGAGGCCATCAATTCTGGCAGCAACATATCACTGAAACGGTCGCGCTGTTAAATGCCGCACCGGTCAGCTACCTTTCTACCTTACAGCTTTATCTCGATAAAAGCGCTGAGGCCGAATTCATTGATAAATTTGCTGAGGAATTTCAGCCGCAGTCTGATGCCGATATTTTACAGGAACTGGCACAGCTGATCAGTCAGCTCAGACCGGTGAAAAAAATAATATTCAGATCGAACCATGCATCCAATGCACTGGCTCTGGCGGGTAATTTGCCAAAAGACCGTGATAAATTACTTGCCCAAATTAGCCGCGTCATGAACTTACCTGACAGACTCAGGCCACAAAGCTCCCGCTCGTTATAAGCGCCAGCTGACAACCGGGCATATAACGCTGATCAGCTTAAGCAGTGCGCATGATCGCTGTTTACTTTTGCCGCTTTATCAGTGCCATATTAGGGCCAGATGCCGCGCATCAGTGTCGCACTGGCAACCCTCTCGATTGCAATCGACAGCGCAATACTTCTAAACAGTGGTTTCTCAGCACCGGCTAATTTCACAAGGTCCTCATCAGCCACAACCTCCTCACCGACAACGTATCGCTGCCAGCGATCAAACACCGTATCCATTACCTTATGCATGATTTTTTCAAGCCGGGTATTCACTTCATCAAGATCCCAGCGCTGATTATCCTGATTTTGCACCCACTCAAAATAACTCACCGTAACACCACCCGCATTGACAATAATATCCGGTAACAAATAAATGCCGCGCTCACACAGGATCTTATCAGCATCCGGGGTGGTTGGATTATTGGCAGCCTCAACAACCAGTCTCGCTTTGATATTGTATGCATTGGCGGCATGTATCTGATTACTCAGCGCTGCCGGAATTAAAATATCACATTCCAGCTCAAGAATTTCTTCATTGGTGATAGTCATTGTGTTGGGCATACCGACAACGGTTCCATGCTCGGCTTTAAAAGCCATCAACTCTTCAAAGTTCAGGCCATCTTCATGATACACACCACCTGCACTGTCACTAACCGCAAGAATTTTGGCTCCCTTTCGCGAGAACGCATCAGCCGTTACGGCTCCAACATTACCAAAGCCCTGAATCACTACACTGGCACCGGCGATAGTCTGCTGCTCAGGAATCAGTGATTTAGATAAAAAACGTTCAGTTACATGACAAACACCGTTGCCGGTTGCCTCATTTCTGCCAAGCGAGCCGCCCATTTCAACCGGTTTACCCGTGACAACAGGACGATTATTTTTACCGGGGTGCAACATATCATAAGTATCAAATATCCACGCCATGGTCTGCGCATTGGTGTAGAGATCCGGTGCCGGTATGTCGGTGTGCGGACCGATATTATCCGCCAGCTCGGTTGTAAAACGGCGGGTGATACGTCTCAGTTCGCTTTCACTTAACCCTTTGGTATTACAAACCACACCGCCTTTAGCGCCGCCAAAAGGAATATTAACCAGCGCGCATTTCCAGGTCATTAACTTGGCCAGCGAAACGACTTCCTCCATGGTGACATCCGGGTGATATCGCATACCGCCTTTGCCGGGGCCAAACACCTGATTATGCAGAACACGGTAGCCCTGAATAGACTGCACAGAGCCATCATCCATTTCAATCGGGAAGTTAACAATAGTGATACGCTTGGGCTTTTTTAAGAAATCAATCAGGCCTTTTTTAAGGTCTTTGATATAACAGGCTGCCTGAGTGAACTGCTGCTCACTCATAATAACAGGATCAAGATTTTCGGTGCTGGGCTCTGACATAACTGAAGTTCCAAAAATAGCTGCTAAAGATTGTTAAATACATGCTTTTATAATAAACCAGACAGCTGAGAAAAACTCAGCAGATACAGTCTATGTATAAACACGCTGCTTAATTTGCAGATAAATCAGGCCGTATACGATAGATTTTCCCGCTATCCGTAGAAAAATAAATCCAGCCTTCAACACTTTGCACCAGCGCCCGTATACGCTGACCAAGGTTTTCCAGTAAGCGTTCTTCTTTCACCGCCTCACCTGCATTATTCAGGACCACACGGTTAATATGTTGCAGTTTTAATGCACCGGAAAATAAATTGCCTTGCCAGGACGGAAACGCAGCACCCGAATAAATCATTAAACTACCGGGAGCAATAGACGGTATATACGTTTTAACCGGTTGCTCCATTCCCTTTTTATGCGTTGCTTCACCAACCGCAAGCGGACCCCAGTATTCTTTACCGTAAGAAATAACAGGCCAGCCGTAATTCGCTCCGGCCCTGATCAGGTTGACTTCATCACCGCCTCTCGGCCCATGTTCTATCTCCCAGAGCCTGTTATGCACAGTATCATAACTCAGGCCCTGTGGGTTGCGGTGCCCATAACTCCATATTTCAGGCAACACATCTTTTTTGTTTATGAACGGATTATCAGCCGGCACTGAGCCGTCTAAATTTAACCGTAGAACCGAACCGGCATGGTTCATTAAATTCTGACCATTAGGTCTGTGACCGCGATCACCAATACTAAAAAAAACATGGCCCTTTTGATCGAAGGTAATGCGACTGCCAAAATGACGACTGGTAGCTGTTGTGGATTTTGATAACAGCAAATCCTGCCAGTCTGTGAACTCATCGCTCGCAAGTTTTGCCCGCGCCAGAACAGTGGCTCCCTGGTCCTCCACATTCTTCACATAAGTAAAATAAAGCCAGCCACTGGTTTTATAATCCGGAGATAATGCAACATCCAGCATACCCCCCTGACCTTCAGCAAACACTTTTGGAGGATTCTTTATCGTGAGCTTGTTTCCGTTCTTTATATTCAGAATACGCACCGAACCTTCACGCTCTGTAATTAATAACTGTTCAGCCGACAGAAATACCATTCCCCATGGCACTTCTAAGCCTTCAGCGATTAACTCAAGCTGAAAGCGCACATCATCACTGTCAAAAGTATCCACCGGCTTTTCTGCCGGAACTGAAAATGAAATACACAGAAGTACTGCCAATACGATAAATCCGACTACTTTCATTTCATCTCACCTTTCCTCTTTCCTTATCAGTCAGGATACAGGCAATATCAGTACATTCATATTTGTTATGGCAAATAATCTCACCATAACAGGTAAATGGTGTTTGATAATGCTATGGCGGAATAACAGCACTATTGTCTGATATCAGAATGAATTATAACTAATAAAACACAGCGTAATATATCGTAAGGTATTTAAAAAACGCCATGAAAGAGTATGATTATTACAGTCGTAGTTAAAACAACTGGGCTGCTCATCGTCCAGTAGATCAACAGGAATAATTTTCAAACTCAATGTACTGATTGAGGTATGTTTATGAAAGCGATGATCTATCATCAATATGGTTCAGTCGCTGCTCTTCATCTCGAAGAGGTCGCGCAACCGGTACCAGATGATAATGAAGTACTGATTAAAGTGTATGCCGCATCCGTCAATGACTGGGACTGGGGACTGCTCAAAGGCGTGCCTTTCGCAAACCGTGTTATGGCCGGTCTTTTTAAACCAAAAAAAATAAAGATACTCGGATGTGACATTGCAGGTCGTATCGTAGCCACGGGTAAAAACATTAAACACTTTAAGCCCGGCGATGAAGTATTCGGCGACATTTCTGCCTGTGGTTTTGGCGGCTTTGCTGAATATGTCTGCGCCAGTGAAGCCGCTTTAAGGCTAAAACCGGCTAGCATGACATTTGAGCAAGCGGCTGCGTTGCCACAGGCATCACTGCTTGCCTTGCAAGGCCTTGTCGATAAGGGCCGGATTCAGTCCGCCAGAAAAGTTTTGATCAATGGTGCAGGCGGCGGTGCCGGTACCTATGCAATTCAAATTGCCAGATCTTTCCGCGCTGAAGTGACTGCTGTCGACAGCGCAGAAAAGTCAGCGCTTATGCTATTTATAGGTGCAGATCATGTCATAGATTACCGGGCTGAAGACTTCACTAAAAGTGCTCAGTCATATGATCTGGTTCTTGATTGCGCATTACAGCGCTCGGTTTTCGATTGCAAGTCTGTTTTAAAGCCCGGCGGCAGATATATTGTATTGGGTGGATCATCGCTACGAATTTTACAGTTTGTACTGATAGGTTTTCTGTTTTCACTGTTCAGTGACAAAAAAATGAGTCTGCTGTTATTAAAACAAAACAAAGGCCTGGATTCATTAATTGATTTTTTTGAAGCCGTTAAAGTCGTACCGGTTATTGATAAATGTTACCCGCTAAGCGAACTTGCTGAAGCACTGCAATATTTTGGCGAAGGGCATGCCAAAGGAAAACTGGTGATCACCATACAAGCAGATAATAACAGCTGAACTCTGTATCTTCATAGGAGATTAGATTACTGCAAACAGCCTGTTTAAATTTTTATAAAATTAACGTTTCTGGTGAATAAAATGGCACACGATCTCCGTTTTTATCATCATGAAAACAGACTAAGTTAAGTAAGGAGCCATCCGTGGCGGGGATTGCTAATAACGCACAGAATCCGCCTGTACGCATCGGGAGTGATAGTGCAGATGTATGACATTCAGGCCACTTTATCTGCAGGATTACGCTGACGTTCATATAAAAATTTAAATACCTCGGCTCGATAGTGGTTATATTCTTCATTATCCGCCAGCTCTACCCGGTTACGCGGCCGTGGTAATTTAATATCAAGAATTTCGCCTACAGTGGCCGCCGGCCCATTGGTCATCATCACGATACGATCAGAAAGCAAAACCGCCTCATCGACATCATGGGTAATCATTATGACTGTGTTATTCAACCGTGCCTGAATCTCTATTAGCGAATCCTGCATATGGGCACGCGTCAACGCATCAAGCGCACCAAATGGTTCATCCATCAGCATCACTTCCGGCTCCATTGACAGTGCACGGGCAATGCCTACACGCTGTTTCATACCGCCTGAAATTTCAGAAGGGCGCTTGTGCATTGCATGTTCCATATGAACCAGCTCAAGATTATGTTCGATCCACTCTTTGATTTGCTGTTTGCTTTTTACGCCGGTAAATATTTGTTTAACGGCCAGCTCTACATTTTCATACGCTGTTAGCCAGGGAAGCAAAGAATGATTCTGGAATACAACTGCACGGTCAGGCCCCGGTGCATTAACTTCTTTACCATTTAAAACCACACCGCCTTCGCTGGCCTGATACAAACCAGCCACAACATTTAACACGGTAGACTTGCCACAGCCGGAGTGTCCGATCAGTGATACAAACTCACCCTTTTCCATTCTCAGGTTGACATTTTCCAGCGCTTTATAGGGACCATCCGGTGTCGGGAACTCCATCGACATACCGGTGATGACTAAATGTTCTTTTTTCATTGTCTTTTCCTCTGCCTCAGTCTATACAGGTGTTTAGCTATCACGATAATTCTTAACAGTCATCTAATCTCAGCTGTTTTATCCCAGCTAACTACACGCTGAATCATCAGCATTATTCTGTCCAGTGCAAAGCCAACCAGACCAATGACAAACACCGCCACCATAATGCGAGCCAGTGAATTTGAACTGCCATTTTGAAATTCATCCCAGACAAATTTCCCAAGCCCCGGGTTTTGCGCCAGCATTTCCGCTGCTATTAATACCATCCAGCCTATTCCCAGTGAAACACGCAGACCGGCAAACATCATTGGCACCGATGAAGGTAAAACAATTTTAATAATATGTGTAACCCAGTGCAGACGAAGCACACGGCTGACATTAATCAGGTCTTTATCAATCGACGCCACACCCACTGTCGTATTGATAATGGTTGGCCACATGCAGCAGAGCATCACAGTAATGGCAGAGGTCACAAACGACTTGGCAAACATCGGATCATCACTGACATAAAGCGCACTCACAATCATGGTTACAATCGGCAGCCATGCAAGTGGCGATACCGGTTTGAAAATTTGTATCAATGGATTAAGCGCACGATACATAGTGGCACTCAGACCACAAAGAATGCCCACCGGTATCGCAATTACCGATGCAAATGCAAAACCAATTAACACCGTGTAAATACTTGTAAATACCTGATCAATAAATGTCGGCTTACCGGTGTACTGTCGTATTTTAGTTTCTGCATCAGGGTTAGCAGCCAGCTTTTTGGCATTACGTTTTTCCTGACGCTGATAAAACGCGGCTTCTTTAACACGCTCGGCACTGTGCTCATCTATTAAAACCGTAAACTGCTCCCAGACTGCAGCAGGCCCCGGTACCACACCTAAAGAAGTTTCTATTTGCGAAGCGGATGCCGCCCAAAATCCTAAAAACAAAAGAAACGCCACAACGGGTACTGCTACTGTACTCATAGCCTGACGGATATATTCACTGCGGTTTTTTTTAATATGTCTGATAACTGATTTGATCTTTGACCAGAAATTAAAATTGCTTTTACTTTCTTTAAGACTCGTTACCACGCTCTCAACTCGAGTATTCATCATTTTGTACCTATACCATTAGCAATCAACTTTTCAGCCTTGTTGCCGGCTGCCTGTAAGTTCCCTGCTTTCAGATCTGATAGCAGGGAATCCCGTCTTACATGTTTAAAGCTTGTCAGAGGCCTTTAAACCAATCTTGAATTTCTCAAGATAAGCGTTTGGTTGTGAACCGTCATAAACAATGTTATCGATAAAATGCTTCTGTGGTTTTTTAAAGCCTGTTTCTTTTGCAAAATCAGGGAAGTCCTTTTTCAGTACCTTACCTTCAGCAATCAGCTCTTTAGCAGCCAGCGCATAAATATCCGGGCGATAAACTTTTTTTGCTGTATCTTTAAACCAGCTGTCTGATTTCTTGTCTGCAATCTGCCCCCAGCGACGCATCTGCGTTAAATACCAGATCGCATCTGAGTAGTACGGATAGGTTGCGTTATGACGATAGAACACGTTGAAGTCAGGTACTGAGCGTTTATCGCCTTTTTCATATTCAAACGTTCCTGTCATTGAGTTGGCAATCACATCGTAATCTGCACCCACGTACTGAGACTTGGCTAATATCTTCACCGCTTCCGGGCGATTTTTATTGTTATCAGCATCCAGCCATTCTGCTGCACGAATCAATGCCTTAACCACTTTGATATGTGTGTTCGGATTTTTCTTTGCCCAGTCAGCGCTCACACCAAATACTTTTTCAGGGTTATCTTTCCAGATTTCATAATCGGTTACTACAGGAACACCAATGCCTTTAAAGACAGCCTGCTGATTCCACGGCTCACCAACACAGTATCCATCAATTGTTCCGGCTTCCATGGTCGATGGCATTTGTGGTGGCGGCGTTACCGATAAAAATGTATCTGCTTTAATCTTGCCGCTGGTGTCACCTTTATGCGGTGCGTAAAAACCCGGGTGAATTCCGCCAGCTGCTAACCAGTAGCGTAACTCGTAGTTATGCGTCGACACCGGGAAAACCATACCCATGTTAAAAGGCTTGCCTGCATCTTTGTATTGCTCAATCACCGGTTTTAGTGAGTCGGCTTTAATCGGGTGAACCGGTTTGCCGTTTTCATGCGGGATGTGTTTTTTCATTTCAGCCCAGACTTTATTTGAAACCGTAATCGCATTACCGTTCAAATCCATACTGAAAGCGGTTATGATATCCGCCTGTGTTCCGAATCCAATTGTTGCGCCTAAAGGCTGTCCTGCCAACATATGTGCACCATCTAGCTCACCGTCGATAACTCTATCCAGCAATACTTTCCAGTTAGCCTGCGGTTCCAGAGTGACGTATAAACCTTCATCCTCAAAAAAGCCTTTTTCATAAGCTACAGCTAAAGGTGCCATATCGGTTAATTTAATAAATCCAAATTTTAATTCTTCTTTTTCTGCTTCACCTGTTACTGCCAGTGCGTTTGTTGATACTGTGCCGAGCCCCAATGACATTGCCGTTGCTAATAAGGTGTTCCTTAGAACACGTTTTCCCAGGTTAAGATTAAATCGGAGTTTATAAGTTTTCATTATCGCCTCTCTATTGCCGTTTCAAAACTTCAGTTTGTCGGCCCCAAAAGGTGCCCATACGCGAGGCAAACAATCCCTGTGTATGGACGCCTTCGTCCGTTAATTCAGGCTTCCCGCCACTGGGAAACTATCAATTCTTTATATTGTTATTTCTATTCGTGCAATGGCTATGCCAATAATTAAACCAATATTATTGCTCACAGAATCAATTACTTAAGATTATTTAATATACATGAGAGGGTTAAGGGAGATATTTTTCGTGCATCATCACAGAGCATTTGTATTTATTTTAGTGCTGCAATTGAGGGCATTTACTGACTTTAACCACAGAATATAATATAAGAACTAACAATTACTTTGTAACGAGCCAAATATTTCTGAAAGCTCGATGACATTGACAGCGACATCAATCAGTTTTTTATTCTGTTCCATTGCCACTTTGCGAATCGATTGATAGGCCTGGTCTTCGCTGATGTTTCGCTGCTGCATTAAAATGCCTTTAGCGCGCTCTATGACTTTACGTTCATTCAGGCATTTTTTCGTTTCTCTCAGTTCGTGGCGTAGTGACAAAGCATCCAAAAAGCGTTCTATCGATAATTCAATAATCGGTCTGATTTTTCTGCTGCTAATGCCATCGATGATAAAAGCCCCTACACCGGCTTTCACAGCTCTTTTTATTATTTTTGTTTCGGCGACTTCTGTGAAAAATACGACGGGTTTAGGGCATTCCTCGTTCACTTTAGTCAGGCGGTCAAAGATCAGATCATCTGGTGACCCCATAGCTATCACCAGCACATCGGGACGATACTGCTGAATACTAGAAATAAGATCATCATATGAGACACTACAGATGACTTCAAAACCCTCATTATATAAAGATTCGACCAGCATCCCGTTGCTTACTGTGAGCTTTTCAATTAGCATAACTCTTAACTTATCCGGCACTATTTTGATCACCACTGTTTGTATTCGCTATGACCAATGCAAACATAGTGCCAAATGATTCCTGTGATTTACTCGCGGACAGGGACTCGCTATTGTTCTTAGCAATGCTTTAGCAGCAAGATTTCATGCAATGAATTTTTTATGGTAACGCATTAAGCTGACTTCTCCTTGCGGACTCAAGGCAAAAGACCATGCTAATTCTCAACGTCATTCTAGCGCTGATCCACGTTTGCAACGTCTGATCGTTCCTATCATTCGCTGCAAACGCAAGTGAGCTGTACTGAATTTTGCACTAATCAGGAATTAGTCGCAGCTAATTCCGTCCTAATTCTGTCCTATATTTATTTATTAGGCTGCGGCTATTTAAAATCATTGCATTTTAATCTTTTACACATACAATACACGCGTGACAAAACTGTAACATGTTTGTCACACAGTTGGATAAAGGCAGCTCTGCTCGAAAGTCAGATACGCAAAACTACCAGTCTAAAAGCCATATTGGCTCATGATCGTGGGGTTACCGGACAGTCAGTATTACTGTAGTCAGATTCATGGCTCCAGTCCTTTTGTCTTCAGTGTTAGTTATAACACCTGCCTTCCTCCTATTAATTGCTTATAGAAGCGTGTACCACCTCGCCCGGCAACCCTTCGATGCCATCGATAAGCTACTTGAAATTTGGTTTACCTAGCATTAAGGCAGAAATTGTAATGTCGGCTCAAATCTACGATCCAAATCTATCAGCTGATGATACTTTCTCAGCCGAGAATTATTTCATACACATCATTAAACGAGCGGTAAAAAACGCCCAGAATATACATGTTAATTTACCCGGGCAGGGACATATCAATATATTAGCCAGCGCAGGTGAATATTTTAATTATACCGATGATATAGAATTATTTTGTAAAGCAGATATCTCCGATTTCAAAGTCACCGTACTGAATAAAAATGACAGTACAGCCGGTGATGATATTGGCCGTAATATTGACGAATTAATGTGGATAGCAGGCTTTCATGCATCTGACGGCCGGCTGATGGAAGGCTGTTTTCGCGATGATGTTGTAGAGCTAATGCACTGGCCAAACTTAACCAGATTACCGAGCACGCCAAACACTATGCGTATTGCTTCACTGTTATCGCACCATCCTACATCGATTACATTAGCCCAGCGATTTTTAAAAGTTGATAAAACCGAAGCTTACCAGTTTTATAGTGCTGCCCGCTGTGCCGGTCTGGCACGTGCTGTTAACCGCACTCCGCAGGAACCCTCTCTAAAGCCTCATCGAAATCAGGCTTTATTAAGCCTGTTGTTAAATAAAATTTCACGAATATAGGCAAAGGATTTCTCATGGAACACAAGATTATATTTACCGGCCCGGTTGGCGCTGGAAAAACCACAGCGATATCCAGTATAAGTGATATACCGGTAGTTAAAACAGAAGCCAATGCATCGGATGAGGTAGCACTTCGCAAATCAAATACAACCGTTGCAATGGATTACGGTATTCTGAACCTGGATGAGAATGCAAAAATTCATTTATATGGCACACCGGGACAGGAACGCTTTAGCTTTATGTGGGACATCCTGACCGTTGGCGGCGTCGGCTTAATTTTAATGCTGGACAATGCACGTGAAGATCCGATCAAAGACATGGAGTTTTTTCTGGAAGCGTTTAAACCCTTCATTGAAAAAAACGGGGTTGTTATTGGCGTAACACGTACCGATATCAGTCCAAGACCTGGTCTCTATACCTTTCATAAAAAATTATATGAATTAAAAATGAACGTCCCAATATTTGAAGTTGATGCGCGCGACAGAGGCGATGTTAAAACATTATTACTGGGTTTGCTGTCTGTACTTGATCCCGGACTAAAACGGTAATTGTGAATACTATTATGAAAAGTATTGATACATCGTTATCGACTGTTCTGCGACTTAAAAACTTTGGCGCCTCTTTCGGTGACAAAATTATTTTAAGCGATGTTAATTTAAATATTTTAGAGCGTGGTGTCTTTGTCCTTTTAGGACCGAGCGGCACCGGAAAATCCACTTTACTGCGCTCAATAGCCGGATTAAATGAAACAAACCCGTCGTTTCGTACCTGGGGTAATGCCTATTACCTGGGTAAGGAGCTCGGCGATGAAAACCGTCCATTACTTGTATCACAAAGTGCAAGACTGATGATGGCCAGTATATTTGATAACGTCGTACACCATCTTTCAGAAAGAGATAATCTGACATTAAAACAACAACGGGATCTGGCAGTAAGACTGCTTGAACAGGCCGGACTTAGTGAACTTAATGATGCATTAGATGATAGTGTGATGAGTCTAACACTTGCCCAGCAAAGACATCTGGCTATATTGAGACTGACAGCAGCCAGTCCGAAGTTATTGTGTCTTGACGAGCCAACAACGGGTATTTCAGACACTGAGGCAGCGGCATTGTTGACATATATAAAAAATGAAAGTCAGAGACGGGCAATATTAATTGTACTACACAACCTCGAACAGGCTAAATCATTAAGTGGCCATACTGCATTACTCGCAGGCGGGTATATACAGGAAGTTCAGGACACAGATAATTTTATTAATTCACCAAAATCGGAACACGCTAAACAATGGGTTAAGCTAGGTTCATGTAATGTACCGTCCCCCGATGCACTGGCTGAAAACCTGGCTGATGATGTAACACCGCCGCCACCGTTACCGACGATTGTTCAATATGCACCCAGTGAAAGCTTTGGGCCAAGAGGTTTTTTATGGCTCAAGCGTGGACTTCTTGCTGGCACACCGCTTCCCGGTGTTTTTCACGATATTGAATATGATATGCAGATGCTTAAGAAAGTTGGTGTTACCACACTGATTACTTTAATGACAAAGCCTGTCAATCAGACTGTACTGGATAAATTTTCTGTTAAAAGTATCTGGCACTCCATTAAAGATATGGGAGCGCCTGATAACGAACAGGCCGTTACCATATGCAGGGAAATTGACCTGGCTATTAACAATAAAGAAGTCGTTGCCGTGCATTGCCGCGCAGGCATGGGGCGAACAGGAACAATCCTGGCCGCCTACTTAATATGGGAAGGAAGCCCTGCGTTACTGGCACTGGATACTGTCAGAAATATTGAACCCCGATGGGTACAGTCAGAAGAACAGGTAAACTTTTTAGAATCTTTTGCCAAGTATTTAGCAAAGGATAAACACAAATTACAAAAATAAATTATCATGCCATTTACCGAATTGGCGGATAATTTTTGTAGTAACAAGCAAGACTAAATAACCCCCAACAGAATGAGAGAACAAAATGTCTAATTCATTAGAAAATCAGTTACAACAAGCAATTACTTCAGTTCCAGAATGCGTGGCATCTGGTTATGTAGATTTAAGCACCGGCATGCTGCTGGGTGTTAAAACAGTAGATTCACACCCTGCTGAAGTACTGGAATTACTGGCAGCAGCAACTGCTGATATGTTTCAGGGTTCAAACGTTGTTGCTATCGAAAACATGTTCAAGAAAGCACGTGGCGTTGAAGACGGCAAGCATTACTTTAATGAAATGATTGTTAACAGTGACAATCTAATTCACGTATTCATCCGTGGAAAAGTTAACGATGAGCACGTTGTTGCTTTTGTCTGCAGAAAGTCAGCTAACTTAGGTATGGCTCTGACTAAAGCACGATCTGCACTGCCAGCTATAGAAGCAGCATTGTAAAATAGTTTTATGCAAGTCTTTTATGATACTCATTTAAGACTTGCATATTGATATTATGAAATTCCTCATGCGTAGATATTTCATAATATCAATATGGCTACAACACTGGAGACTGGTTTGGAATATTTAGACAACAATGATGTGAAAAGTAAAGCTCTTCGTCCTATTTTACGTGCATTTAACGGCTCATCAAATGAAATAGAAGCCTCTGCTGTGATTACCAGTGATGGTTTTACACTTGCATGGGTTCTGGATGCTAATGTTGATCAGGACCGCTATGGTGCAATGTGTGCTTCACTACTCGCCTTATCAAATCGTGCAGCACAGGAAATAGCAAGAGGAAAATTAAAACAAGTGATGATTGAGGGTGAAAACGGTTCAATGTTACTGGTACAGGCAGGTGATGACACAGTGCTGGCACTGGCAGCCAAATCAACTGCTAACATGGGCATGATATTTATAGATGCCAGAAAAACTGCACAAAAAATCAAAGAAGCATTAGATGCATTTAACTAGAGCATCTGGTCCTGAACCTGCTGACAAAACCGCCTGCATTAAACACGGTGATGAAGGTCACAGGCATTTAAAACGCATAGGTATATGGAGCTTTGCTTTTTTTGCAACTAAAGGCCTACTCTGGATCATCATTAGTTTCTCCGTGTATCTTGGCACTACCGAATAATATAATATACATACAAGAGGCTCTGGTATGTCTGTACGTAGCGATGTTGATTGCAATAAAGGCAGGGAGATCGGCTGTCAAACCTATTGTTGCCGGCTATTAATCCGCCTTGAACCGGAAGAAAGAATACCTCAAAAAAACGGTTTACCGTCTCCTAGTTTTGTCGAAAAAAACGAAAGTGGCTATTGCATACACCTTGATCGGGAAAATAATTTATGTGACATCTGGCATACGAGACCTAAAGTTTGCCGGCAATACAGCTGCAATACAGACCCGCTGCTTCAGATAGCGCTGAGAGAACCGGTTACCTCTATGGTCGCACTGGTAAAGAGAGAACAAACACTGTTTATTCCCAAAGAAAAATTCATACAGATACCGTGCTGCGGTGATGATGAGTTATAAACAATTAACAACTTATTTAACTCGAATAGATGATCAATTTTGCATAATATAAAATTTAACAACAAAACATATCAGTGCCGTGACAATGAAAACTTACTGGATGCGCTGTTAAGACAGGGTGTAGAGCCATCCTTTTCGTGCCGCAAAGGCAGCTGTCATGTCTGTATGCTAAAGTGTTCCAGCGGAGATGTTTCTGGCGATGCACAAAAAGACTTGCGACCTGTGTTCGTTGACAATGGTTTTTTTCTGCCCTGCATGTGCAAGCCTGGCGGTGATTTAGAAATCCGTGAAATTGATCGTGATGAAATTTATACACCCGCCTACGTACAGAAAAAGGAATACCTGTCAGACAATGTATGCAGGTTACTCATCGAATGCAATGGTATTACCGACTACCAGCCAGGCCAGTTCATTAATTTAAGCCGTCCGGCTGATGGTCTGACCCGTAGTTACTCCCTTGCCAGCTGTCCGGATGAAGATTATTTTCTTGAGTTACATGTACAACGCATGCAAGGCGGTGAACTCAGCAACTGGATATTTAACGAGCTCAATGAATTCGACGAAGTCGAAATACAGGGACCTAACGGCCACTGTCATTATCAACAAGGCATGTCATCTGCACCAATTCTAATGGCGGCAAGCAATACAGGACTGGCTCCAGTAATAGGTATCCTGCGCCAGGCTATCATCAGCAAGCACAGCGGCGACATTTATATCTATCATGAATGCAACACATTAAATGACTTATACCTCAATGAGTACATCCAGAATCTTGCTGACAGCCATGAAAATATTCACTATCGTCCTTGCGTACTAGATGAAGACAATGGTTCTGTAGCTGCACAATCAGCTGCAAAACGCATCAGTTCAGATCATGAAAACTTTAATAACTGGCTTATCTATCTATCCGGCTCAGATCGCATGGTATCTCAGTTACAAACTGATGTACTTACAAAAGGTGCACAGGATACGCTGATTTTTACCGATGCATTTGATCACAAAGACTTAAGAGTGAATAACCAGGCTCAAAGAAGTACCTATGACAAGTCAGCCATTAAAGAAAATATTAAACCGCCGCCTCAGTATACCGAGAGCGGTTACCCTGCTCCCGACCCTGAGTTATGGCAGGCGCTGGACAATGGTAAGACACTGAACTTAATCCTGCATGATTTTTACACTATTGTTTATGCTGATCCTATATTGTCACCATTCTTTTCTAAGATTACTATTCAGAGATCTATTGAAAAATCATACCTGTTCTTACGTCAGGTAATAACAGGCGAGAAGGTTTATATTGGTGACAGACCCAGAAACGCTCACCACTGGATGGTTATTACTAACGAAATATTTGATTATCGCGAAGCTATAATGGCGAAATGTATCAGGGACTACGATATTCCTGAGCAGATAGTTAAACGCCTGATCGATATCAATGAAAGTTTCCGTAAAGATATTGTTAAAGACACGCCATGGAACAAAATTGTTAACGGTGTTGAAATCCCCGTCGATGGTTTTGAAGAAATCGAGATCGACTGTGGATGCATATGCGATAGTTGCCAGCAGGCAATAGAGCCCGGCGAAACAGTGCGATATCACACCCGGCTTGGTGAAGTCTATTGTTCAACCTGCATGACCGGTGACAACTAGTGTCGTTTGTGTTCACCAGTTGCCAACATCAGCTCAGGACTTTTTAACATGTCTGCACGGTTTACTTTTACACAATCCGGAATTGATCATTTCATCTCTTCACCTGAGAAAAATGAAGACCGTGATTTTATTCTGGATTATTTACGTAAAAGTCACTGTATTTCAATGTCTGTATCAGAGCTTGACAACACTATTGATATGGACAAAAAACAGATCACAAAAAAAATATACCACATGTTAAAACACGGCTGGATGAGCAGCATCAATGAAAGTGAAAATAAAAGTAGCGACAGCGAAGTATTTGAAAATTTCTCATTAGACACCCAGTTAGCAGAGCTCTCCATTTCACATTCAGCTATGCTTGTTGATATGAGCGGACTTATAATAGCATCCAGTGGTTTTTCAACAATAGACTGTGATTATCTTGCAGCCAGTGCCACTGCACTGGCACTTATAAATGATATAACACAATCAAGAAACAAAGAATTATGTAACAACACTCCCTGGTCACTTAATATGAACTGGGGGGAATTAAAAGTGATGACGCAGTTAGTTTGTATTGGACCATTGAAATTTGTACTCATTACTGGTGATCACTCAGACTTGAATGTTCAGGCATTAATTAAACTCATTGCGATGTTAGCCAGGAGATATATCAGTGGATAACGACAAGCCAACAGCCAACCTGCTCATAGAGCCATTAAGTACATTATCAACCGGTGGCACAGAAGAGCTTAACAGCATACTTGAAGACTTACACAGTGCCTGTGTCGGTGTTCAGTTATCAATGATTGCGACTACCGATGGATTAACAATGGCATCTCTAGGCACTGTTCTGGATCCAGATCAGGTAGGAGCGATGTGCTCAGAGTTACAGACTGTTTGCAACAAAACAGCAACTGAGTTACAACAAGGTACACTGCAACAAATGTTATTGAAGTGCTCTGATGGCTATATGCTGGTTACAACAGCTGGTGAGCAGGCCGTTCTGGCTATGATGACAAAGCCAAATGTTAATCTTGGCTTTGTTATTATCGAATCACAGCGGGCTGCCGATGCAATAAGACAATCACTGGGATAAAGAGTTTTCCGGACTAAAGTCAGCCAGCATCACTCATAATCAAACTCAGCCTGATAATCATCCGGGTTAATCCCTTCCGCTTTGAGAGGTGCAACCAGGCGGATTCTGGTCACTTTAGCCGATGATGTAATATAGCCTTTTATCACATGCTCACGTGTAACCGGAGAGTCATCTTCTTTAGCCAGCTGCTCAACCACCCGGGTTACTTTGCGACGTGCAAGCATGCGAAAAAAAGCCGGCACATGCGACAACAACTTTACGACCAGTTCTTCAGCTTCCGGTAACCAGTCACCTGTTTTAGGTAAATCCGGTACAAAGCTCCACTCATCTTCAGTTAAGTCACGCCAGATTATAATAGAATTACCGTCTGCATCAGACACACAGGCAATTTTTTCCAGATCGGGTGTATCCATTGGTTCATAGCGTGAAATGGCTTTGGCATTAATCAGATGAGCATAAGCCTTAGAGACACTGGGGACACTGAGTCTGACTGTCGCAGTGTGTTCGATATAAGGCACCTCAATAAGCCTCAGATACACATTACCGGAATTCAGCTCCACAAAACCATCGCCATTTTTTGAAACAACAAAGCCTATTGTATCCGACCATAAATGCAGTGCCGACTTTAGATCTTTAACTTGTAAATCAAAATGACTGATACCATGAAACATACTGACCCCGGGGAGTGTTTTACCTTAAATAACTTTTATATTATATCGGTTATTGAGCTTTAACGCGCAGCTTAATTAGCAAGAAAGCAGCATTAATAGACAGCAGGTCAGAGAAAACACCCGCTGATAGAGGAATATGATTCTGCTGTTAATTTAGCATATAAAAAATAGTGTCACTAACACAGACCTTTAGTTTATGCATAAACACTAAGCTTTTATTTTATAGTATTAATCAAAACCTTTATCTTAGTGCCTGTACTAACTGAAACCAAACCGGTAACACCTTCAAGATCCCCGCTCTGCCCTATCGCTGATCCGCTTTTAGAAATTCTTGCACCTACGCTGACTTCGGCAAATGATGACAGCTTCATTTGCGGCATCATTGCCATGCTGTCATCTAATGTGACCGTTATGGGTAAATCACTGATGCGTTTGCGAACCGCAGCAAGTGGCATTGGCGGCCCCTGGCTGGCTTTTGCAAAAATGAAAACAACATCATCCGGACTGACCATACTTTGAAATTTTTCTGCCAGACTGACAGTGACGATAATCGAAGCAGCGCCATTAACCGGATCAGTGCCAACTTCTTTTGATACGGCATTGTTAACATTAGCTGCATGACCCAGCTTTTGTTCGGCTTGCGTTATTAAGCTTAGTACCTGATTTCGAGAAGCCTCATCCGCCTGCAATAGCGGTACTAATTGCTGCCAGTATTGTATGGCCGTGTCATATTGACCAGCTTCGCTGTAACCTAATCCGGTTAACCATAAGGCTGTTATACTGTCTGGCGACAACTGTAGTGCCTTTTTAATCAGTGCAAATGGCTGTCCTGTGATTTTACCGCCTCTCGACATAGACAGTGCATCTGCATAAGCCAGCATAACAGCTGGCTTATCACCGACTAACTGGTACAGCTTGCCATAGCTATCGGCCGCCATATCATAACGTTTCACTGACATATAACTTCGTGCCAGCATCTGCCAGCCTTTAATGTTGGTTGGATCCTGCTCCAGCCGGCGGGCCAGGTTATTTAATGCCTCTTCCATAGAAACCATCCCCTGTTTCTCATGACTGTCGGCTGAAGCTGATCCGGGATTATTTGGATCATCAAATACCGAAGGCGTACCGAGACTGAAATACATAGGTATTGTAATCAAAGGGATAATAATCAGCGCCAGTATAATTTGTGTTTTTGAAGCCGTTTTATCATCCAAAGCGATGCCTGATTCTGTTACATCTGTGACCAGTGACTTCTGACATTCGGTCTTTTGTTGCTGATACAGCTCTTCATCAATCAGACCGTTATTAAACTCCTGTTCTAATTCCAGCAGCCGTTCTTTGGCAATGGCAATATTTAGTTCATTGCGATCTGCATTTCGTAAATATGTTTTACCCAAAAGAGCAGGTAAAATAAAGCCGGCAGCTAGCAATAACATTAAAACAATAACAAACCAAAACATTAACATGATTAATGATTTCCTTTACTGGAATCTCTGCTGAGTAAATCAGCTACTTTATCAGCCTCACTGCTATCCAGTTCAATCGAGCTGATGTTGTTATTTTTTCTGATAAAAATGACAATCAGTAACACCGCAAGAATCAAAACAGCAAATGGTCCAACCCATAATAAAAAAGTTATTGCTTTGAACGGCGGATTGTAGAGCACAAAATCGCCGTATCTGGCGACCATAAATTCAATAATTTCAGCATCTGTATCACCTGTTTGAATCATACTATACACTTCTTTACGCAAATCCTGTGCAAGCTCTGAGTTAGAGCCTGACAAGTTCTGATTCTGACAGACCAGACAACGCAGTTCATTCACCAGCTTGTTATATTGTTGCTCCTGCTCTGCTGAGGCAAATTCATTAGCTTCAATATCCGCAATAACAGCGGATGACTGAATAAAACTAAAGACAACAAACAACAAAAAAGTATACGGTTTCATTATGCTGCTTCCTTCATTAAAGACCGTACCAGCGGCATAATTTTTTCTTCCACATCTTTCCAGCTGACAGGGCCGGTGTGTTTATGCCGGACAATGCCGTTCTTGTCGATAACAAATGTTTCAGGTACACCATAAACACCCCAGTCAATTCCGACACGGCCATCCTTATCAAAAGCATTTGATGCATACGGGTTACCTCGCTGCCTTAACCAGTCGATACCATCCGCGCGTTTATCTTTATAATTCAAACCGATAATATTGAGTTTGTATTCTTGTGATAACTGATTTAACACAGGGTGTTCTGCCCGGCAGGACACACACCAGGAGGCCCAGACATTTAACAGCCAGACCTCTCCATCAAACTGTGCAGGAGATATTTGCCTGTCTTTATTATGCAGATCAGGCAGACTAAAGGCCGGTGCGGTTTTACCAATTAACGGTGACGGCACTTCTCGCGGATCAAGGTTCAGACCGATACTTAAAAAAACCACCAGTACAACAAACAAGCCTAAAGGAGCCAGATAACGCCACATTACACCGTCGCCTCTTTTATCCCGGCTTTATTATGCTGTTTTTTTCTCACAGCCGACCGTCTGTAACGTCCGTCGGTTGATGCCAGCAATCCACCCAGCGCCATGATCACAGCACCGATCCAGATCCAGCGAATGAACGGTTTAACATATAAACGAACACTCCATGCACCTTTGTCATCCAGCGGCTCACCTAATGCAACAAACAGATCACGGCTGATACCGGCGTTGATTGCGGCTTCCGTCATCGGCATTTTTTGCACACGATAGATCCGTTTCTGTGGTTGCATTATCTGCAGTAACTGTGCACCTTTGCGGACTTTAACCCTGCCCTGATTTGCCGTGTAATTAGGACCCTGTATCTGCGTTACACCTTCAAACTCAAAACTGTATTCACCCATCTGATACATCTGACCCGGCTCCAGCCGGATGTCTTTTTCCTGACTGTATAAGCTGGTTAATGTAATGCCAACAATAAAAACAGCCACACCCACATGCGCCAGCGTCATACCGTAAAAACTTCTCGGGATTTCCAGTAATGCAACAGACAAACTTTTATTTTTATTGATCCGCGATACAAACAGTCGCATTGCGGACAGCACCACCCAGACAGATAACAACAAACCGATAACGGCAGCCAGTTTAAACGCTGGCAAAGTCAGTGATAACAGAGCGGTAATCACCACGCTTGCCAGTGCTGTTAATTTCACTTCGGAAAAAATTCGCTTTGGTTCATCTTTTTTCCAGCGACTGAAAATACCAAAACCAAGTAATACCGCAAGTGGTGCCATCAGCGGTACGAACACACTGTTAAAATACGGCGGACCCACTGAAATTTTACCAAGCCCCAAAGCATCCAGCAGTAACGGATAAAGCGTCCCTAACAAAATACTGCCGGTGGCCACTATCAGTAGAACATTATTCATTAACAACGCCGTTTCTTTTGAAAACAAAGAAAACTGTGCGGTTGTTTTTATCTTAGGTGCCCGCCATGCATAAAGCAGCAGTGAGCCTCCAATAACAAGCACAAGGAAAATAAGAATAAAAACACCACGCGCCGGATCAGTAGCAAAAGCATGTACTGATGTCAGCACCCCTGAGCGAACCAGAAAGGTGCCTAACAGGCTGAGTGAAAACGCCAGAATGGCCAGTAACACCGTCCAGGCTTTAAATGCGTTTCTTTTTTCGGTAACAGCTAAAGAATGAATCAGTGCCGTACCTACCAGCCACGGCATAAATGATGCGTTTTCAACCGGATCCCAGAACCACCAGCCGCCCCAGCCAAGTTCGTAATAAGCCCACCAGCTTCCAAGAGTAATTCCCAGCGTCAGAAAAACCCATGCAATATTTGCCCAGGGACGGGACCATCTTGCCCACGCCGCATCCAGCTGACCACCCATCATTGCCGCAATGGCAAATGCAAACGGCACGGCAAAACCAACATAACCGAAATATAACATCGGCGGATGAAATGCCAGACCGGGGTCCTGTAATAATGGATTCAAGTCCCGGCCTTCCAGCGCCGCCGGTAACAATCGATCGAAAGGATTGGAGGTTAATAACATAAACAGCAGAAAACCAATGCTGATCATTCCCAATACCGCAATAACCCGTGCCACCATTTTTGCCGGTAAACTGGCAGAAAACAGAATGACGGCATTGGTCCAGATGACCAGCGTATAACCCCATAACAGCAAAGAACCTTCATGTGCGCCCCAGACTGCCGAGACTTTATACAGCATCGGTAAATGTGTATTTGAATTATTGGCCACATAGGCAACAGAAAAATCACTGATTACAAAAGAGTAGACCAGCACGAAAAAAGCAATGCTAATGAAAAAAAACTGCCCTTGTGCAGCCGTTTTTGCAACAGCCATCAGGCTGGCATTATTTTTTGCAGCCCCCCATAGCGGCACGGTAGCCTGAAAGAATGCCATAGCTAAGGCCAGTATTAATGCCAGGTGTCCGATTTCTGCAAGCATATGCTTTTAATCTCTGTTGTAGTCGTTATTATTTGATTACGATATCAGAATTACTTTTTGACTTTCATGCTATCGGCCACTTCAGGCGGCATGTAGTTTTCATCATGCTTTGCCAGCACTTCATCGGCTACAAAAACGCCATCGCTTCGCAGCTTACCTTTAGAGATAATACCCTGACCTTCACGAAACAAATCCGGTAATATACCGTCATAATAGACACTGATGACTTCCGCGTTATCAGTCAGCTGAAAGCTGACGGCAAGACTGCCGGCATCTCTTTTGACACTGCCATTGACCACCATACCACCGAGCCTGAAATCTTTTGTTGCCGGTGCTTTACCTTTGACCGTATCTGTCACTGAGAAAAAGAACATTAAATTTTCATTAAATGCTTTTAGTGCGAAGCCGGTTGCTATGGATACGCCTGCAACCATTAATACAATTAAAAATATTCGTTTTTTTCTGGCCGGTGTCATTTAAGCTGCTCCGCTCTTAGCATTTTTTTAGTCAGTGTTTTAAGCATTCTTTTATGCTGTAATTTAGGTATAACAATATTGGCAATTAATATAACTGCAGCGACAGCATAAGACAGCCAGACATAAAGTGCATAGCCCCCCATATGAAAAAACTCACTCATAATGACTTATCCTTTGAGCTGCTTCAGCAAGAGTTTTACCCATTGGGTATTGCGTTCACGCTCCAGTAATTCAACTCTTACTCGTAACAACAATGCCCAGACATAGTAAAACTTAAAAGCCGTTGCCATGATGAGTAACGGAATCAGCATACGCAGATCGATTGATGGCTTATCAAATTTTGCAATGGTTGGGCCCTGATGCAGAGTATTCCACCACTCAACAGAGTAATGGATAACAGGAATATTCACCACCCCGACCAGTGCTAATAGTGCCACCGCACGACTGGCCACCCGCTTATCTGCAATGGCGGCATACAGTGACATCACGCCAAAATATAGAAACAGTAGTAACAATTCAGAGGTTAAACGCGCATCCCATACCCACCATGCACCCCACATCGGCTTACCCCACATTGAACCGGTGATTAATGCCAGCAGGGTAAAGCCTGCACCTATCGGCGCACTGCAAACGGCAACGCTTTCTGCCAGCTTAATACGCCAGATTAAACCGATGGCTCCCGCCACAGCCATGGCGATATAAACAAACAGTGACATCCAGGCCGCGGGAACATGTATAAAAATAATCCGATAGCTTTCACCCTGCTGGTAATCCGTCGGTGCCACAATCAGTCCACCATACAAGCCTGCCAGTAACAATAAAACTGTGATACCTGCCAGCCATGGTATCCAGCGGCCACTCAGCTGATAAAAATATGGCGGCGATGCGGTCTTATGAATGAATTTCATCATATCAACTTAAACTCAATTTTAGTGCTGCAGCCGTTGGCCACGGCGTTAGTGTAATGGCTAATAATAAAAATGAACCCAGTATCCATAATTGTGCCGTTACCGGCAGGCCTGACATGGCCATTTCAATCGCATTGGTTGCAAAAATGAGTACCGGCACGTAAAACGGTAACACCAGCAGTGATAATAAAATACCACCGCGCTTTAAGCCGACGGTTAAAGCAATGGCCACAGCACCAATTAAACTGAGTACCGGTGTACCCAGAAATAATGTTACAACAAGTAAACCGATCAGCTCTTGATCCATACCAAGAAACAGTGCCAGTAACGGTGCAATGATCATCAACGGCAGGCCGGTAATTAACCAGTGTGCCAGCACTTTTGCCAGCACCAGAATACTGGTCGGGTGGGGGTTTAATAACAACAGCTCAAGTGAGCCATCTTCAAAATCAGACCTGAAGATAGTATCCAGTGACAACATGGCTGCCAGTAGAGCCGCTACCCAGATGATGCCCGGCGCTATTGCCTGTAGTAGTTTTGTATCGGCCCCTGTTCCCAGCGGGAATAAGGTCACTACCAGCACAAAAAATAACAAGGGATTGAATAACTCAGAGCGGTGGCGAAAAGCCAGTAATAAATCGCGTTTTAATAATGCAAAAAATACCCTGGCTAATGAAGATTTAATCATTGAACTGGCTCACTGACTGAGGTTAATACTGATGATCATGGTTCGATCGAATGAAACACGATGATGCGATGTCATGATCACCAGTCCTCCCTGCTGAAGGTGCCCGGAGATGATCTGCTCAACCATTTCAATGCCCTGCTGATCCAGCGCTGTAAACGGCTCATCCAGAATCCATAAACTGGCACCCGACATCAGCACCCGTGCCAGCGCCAGCCTTCTGCGCTGACCGGCCGATAAATTCGACACCTGCAAATCTTCAAAATGCTTCAGACCCACTCGTTCGAGTGCCTGCGCTATGCTGCAGTCATTGCCTAATGCCAGTGAACGTGAAAATTCCAAATTTTCGGCCACTGTCAAATCCAGCTTATTGCCATCCAAATGACCGAGAAACACCATGTCGCCTGCATAACTTTCATTACTGTGAACAGCCACCTCTGCCTTGAGTTGCTCCGCGCCGGTATGCCAGCTAACCCGACCCTGCTCCGGCAGACGAATGCCACATAAAATACGCAGTAAAGAGGTTTTACCGCTGCCGTTATCACCTTCAATAAGCAGCAGCTGACCGGACGCCAGATCAAAATCTAATGCCTTAAACAAGCTTCGGTCATCGCGAACACAGCTAAGATTACGAACTTCAAGATACTTCATATTTTTATTATTCTCAGCCGGGCTCTCTATTGATTCTATGCAAGCTGACAGTAGCACATCGTATAAATCACAACCAGCTGACTATTGCTAAGATAAAGTCTATTTTGCTGACTCGATACATTCAACGGCATTGGCGTCCGGATCCCGACAAAACAACGCCCTGCGTCCGGACTTACTCAAGGTATAGCGTATATCAGCACTATCGAGTGTCTGAATCAGTTCATCTAAGTCATCAACCAGTAAGGCCATATGACGATCACGGCCAGCGTGTTCAGGCCGGCCATCCAGTGGATCCGGATTTGGCAGCTCTAACAAGTGAATTTGTTGCTGCCCGACATTAAGCCAGGCGCCGGGATACCCCAGTTCCGGCCGGCTCATATCCAGTGTCAGGCCGAGGATATCCCGATAAAAGACCAGTGATTGCCCGGTATTACTGACGATTACACTGCAATGATGCATGGCTAATAGCGCCATATTTCCCCCAAAACGTCTATAACAGACTGCATTCAGCCTTTGATTCCCCTATAATAGCTGACTTTTGTGGCCGACTTCAGCATTTTGCTTGTCGAAAATATCCCGCTAACCCTGAATACACCCCCAGACGAACTCTGCCAAATGAATACAAAACTAAAGCAACTGCATCCTTATCCTTTTGAGAAACTGGCTGTACTTAAAGCCGGCATAACACCCCCTGATGCACATCGCCACATTGCCTTATCAATCGGTGAACCAAAGCATGATGCACCTCAATTTGTCATTGATGCACTGGTCGGTGCGATGGGAACGATAAACACCTACCCATTAACCAAAGGCACAGCTGAATTACGTCAAAGCATTTCCAACTGGCTTATTCAGCGTTTTAAGCTGGCTCAGGATTCACTGGATATCGAAAAACATATCCTACCGGTTGCCGGCACCCGTGAAGCACTGTTTGCTTTTGCTCAAGCCGTTATCAATACCGACAGCGAGCAGCCTCCGCTGGTACTGATGCCCAACCCGTTTTACCAGATTTATGAAGGAGCGGCCTTTTTAGCCGGTGCCACACCTTATTACTACGATACCCCGGCAGACAATAACTACCTGCCCGACTTTGATGCCATTTCAGACCAGGTCTGGCAACAATGCCAGCTACTCTATATCTGCTCACCCGGCAACCCGACTGGCGCTGTGCTCAGTATCGAGAGCATGCAGTCACTGATTCAAAAAGCCCGTCAGTTTGATTTTATTATTGCATCGGATGAATGTTATTCAGAACTGTATTTTGACGAAGCCAGTCCGCCAACCGGCTTATTAGAAGCCTCAGAAGCCATGGGTAATACCGACTTTGCAAACTGCGTGGTCTTTCACAGCTTATCCAAACGCTCTAATCTGCCGGGGCTGCGCTCCGGTTTTGTGGCCGGTGATGCCGAGGTGATGAGTGATTTTCTCAAATACCGTACCTATCACGGTTGCGCGCTGCCGCCAACCCACCAGGTTGCCAGCATAGCCGCCTGGGGTGATGAAGCACACGTCAAACAAAACCGCGTGTTTTATAAAGAGAAATTTAAAGCCGTTCTCGATATACTACAGCCCGTTATTGATGTGCAGATGCCAGCGGCATCATTTTATATCTGGCTGAAAACGCCAATTTGCGAACAGGAATTCGCCAAACAACTGTTTGCCACTCAAAACGTCACCGTATTGCCGGGCTCATACCTGTCACGAGAAAACAACGGATTTAATCCCGGCAGCGGGCATGTACGTATGGCACTGGTCGCTCCTCTGGATGAATGCATCGAGGCAGCAAACCGTATTAAACAATTTATAGAATCACTTATTTAAGTACTTAATGTGCCGTTTTGCTTAAGCGCAAATACCGACATTAAATAAACCGGAGAAAATGATGGAAGACATCAAGAAAATAATCGATGAAGCCTTTGAACGTCGGGCAGACATCACACCACGCAATGTAGAAACGCATGTTAGCGATGCGGTAAATGCTGCGATAGCCATGCTGGATTCGGGCGAAGCCCGTGTTGCAGAAAAGAAAGACGGCGACTGGGTCACTAACGAATGGCTGAAAAAAGCGGTTTTATTATCTTTCCGTATTAATGACAATGAATTCATCAAAGGTGGTTTCACTAACTACTACGATAAATGTCCGTCAAAATTTGCCGACATGAACTCTAAAGACTTCCGCGCAACCGGTGTACGTGTTGTACCGCCTGCAACTGCACGTTTTGGCTCTTACATTGCTTCAGGCACAGTTTTAATGCCGTCATATGTCAACATCGGCGCTTATGTCGATTCCGGCACCATGGTTGATACCTGGGCAACGGTTGGTTCATGCGCACAAATCGGTAAAAATGTTCATCTCTCAGGTGGCGTTGGTATCGGTGGTGTATTAGAGCCATTACAGGCAACTCCAACCATCATTGAAGACAACTGCTTTATCGGTGCGCGATCAGAAGTCGTAGAAGGCGTGGTCGTGGAAGAAGGTTCTGTTATCTCAATGGGTGTTTACATTGGCCAGAGCACAAAAATCCTTAACCGTGAAACCGGTGAAATCACTTACGGCCGTATCCCTAAAGGCTCGGTCGTTGTGTCAGGTAACCTGCCGTCTAAGTGCGGTACTTACAGCCTGTACTGTGCTGTTATCGTCAAACAGGTTGATGCAAAGACTTTAAGTAAAACCGGTATTAATGAATTGCTTCGTTCAATCGACTAAGACCTGTTTAGCATTCACTCAAGAGGCGCTGTTTGATATCATTCAACAGCGCCTTTTTTACGCACAGAGAAAAAAATGATTACTGTATACGGCATCCCCAACTGCGACACAATGAAGAAAGCCAGAAAATGGCTGGACGAAAACAACATCGACTATGCATTTCATGATTATAAAAAGCAAGGCATCAGCAAAGCCAAATTAAAAGACTGGTGTACGCAAGCTGACTGGGAAGTTCTGCTTAATCGCCGGGGTACCACCTGGCGCAAGCTGGATGATGAAACTAAAGCCGCTATCAATAAAACATTAGCGATAGATATCATGGCGGAAAACACCAGCGTTATTAAACGCCCGGTGGTTGAAACCGCTGATGACTTACTGGTTGGTTTCTCTGCTGAAAGTTTTGAAGCGGCATTCAAGTAGTTGAAATATGAAAATACTATCACTCGACCATTTAGTTCTTACGGTTAACGATCTGAATACCAGCATCGATTTTTATTGCTCGCTGCTGGGTATGAAGCATATTCAGTTTGCTGATAACCGTCATGCGCTGGCGTTTGGTGAGCAAAAGATAAACCTGCACCAGGCGGATAAGATTTTTCAACCGGCAGCTCACGCACCAGTAGCAGGCTCAGCTGATTTGTGTTTTATTGTTGAGACTCCGCTTAAGCAGATAATTGCTGAGTTAAATGCAGCAGGGGTAGATATTTTTGAAGAGCCGATAGAGCGAACAGGTGCCACCGGGAAACTTTTGTCGATTTATATTCGTGATCCAGATTTGAATTTGTTGGAGCTGTCTAATAGGGTTTGAACTTTTTACAGTCAAAGGCGTCGGTGGTTGTATATGGACTCCACCTATTTTACAACCATAATTTTGCATAAAAATGTAATCACTTGCGTATATACGGCTTCTTATTGAGGGAGCTACCCTCTAGCCTTTGATGTTTGCGCACCCATCATCCTTTCCGACCGAATAGCTTTTTCTAGCTTTCAACCACCACAGGTTTTTAACGGGTTGGTCTTACCATTTATGCTACGTTATCGTTGTAGAACTCTTTTTAACTTCTATGTGCATGGGAACGAAGTTGTTATTTCATTAATAATACCGGCTCGTATTCTTTGCCAGTGGCGAGTAGTGCCCATGCTGTTCTCACTGTTTTATTCGCCAATGCAATACAAGCTCTTTTAATACCCGCGCGTTTTACTAAAGCGATCAACCAGGCTTGTTTTACGGTTGTTGGTTCATCGGGAAGCCGGCAGATAATGGACAATGCGCCTTGGTAAAGAGCCGCCCTTAAGGCTTTGTCGCCGCCGTATTTATCAATGCCTCTTAGATAAGTTTTACCCCCTGAGCTATGCTGTTTGGGTGTTAAATCAATATAAACAGATGCCTGTCGGCCATTTTTAAATTCACAACCATTACCAATGCTGGCGTACAATAATGACGCGCATACATCGCCCACACCCTCTAAACCCAACAGACGTTGACAAGGTTCAAGTTGGCGCACCAGTGCGGCTTTGTGCTTCTCAGCTTCATTTAATTGTGTAGCAGTGAGTTGATAACGATCCCATAATAACTGCAATGTGTTCAACAAACTTCGTGGTAAGACAGGATCAGCACTACCCAATATAGCCGTGATTTTTTCTCGTAACGCTTTTTTACCTTTTGCTGTGGTGATACCGTACTCATAGCAATATGCGCGGATATGATTACCTAAGGCGGTTAATTCTTTTTCCAAAAACTGTCGACTTTTTTCTAAGGTTTGAAGTGATTGCTGCTCTTCATTTTTGATCTGACTAAACACCATCCCCCATTGTGTTGCAGCAATCGCGATGGCAAATGCATCATTGGCATCCGTTTTATGCCCTTGTAAAAATGCTTTCACTTTTTTTGGACTAATGATGCGAGCTTCATGCCCAAATGACTGAGCTAAACGAGCCCAATAATGGCAACTGCCACAACCTTCCATGGCCACAATAGATTGAGTAGCATTCGCTAATAACTGTTTGAGCTTCAGCGGGCTCATCGCTTTATTAGAAATCAATTCACCATCTTTACTGATTCTACAAACTTGAATCACATTTTTTGCTAAATCGAGACTAATTACGTTAGACTTTGTCATTGTATGGACTCCTTTGTTTTTGTCGACTACCAGCCTACTTCGGTAGGTTGGTGGAGTCCATACAACCACCGACGCCTTTGACGTTAATTTTGATTTTTTTATAAATAAATTCAGCGCTCTAAAGTGTTTTTAATTTGCCGAGCTCTGCCTAGTACGCACCCTACACCCTTAATGCCTAAACTGAGATTTTTGTTGTTTTTTCTTCTTATGCATCATCAACAACAACCCCGCCTCACCTTCTGATAACTCACAGGTCGCCATTAAATCCTCTTTATTAATACCTTGCTTAACCAGATTAATGGCCTGCGTGTACGAAGCATTACCGTTAGCATGTAACTCAAGCTGTTCAAGCCGCTGTATCAGTAATTTTTGCTGTCGTTCGATTTTGAGAAGCCGCTCCCCCAGACCGATAGAACCGGCATTGAGTGCAACAAGGTCACTGGCAACACGATTTGACCCGGGGTTTTGAACTAAAAAGCGCCTGGCTTTTCTGCTGTGCCATAACTGTAAATTAATCATGGCTAAGAATAATATAATGCTTGTTATAACTAACAGTGCGTTCATGTGTTACTCCACAAGTGGCACTGTGCTGATATGTGTACTCTAAAGTGCGCCGACATCCAGCCATTCGTCTTCGGTCAGTAACTTATTAAGATCCACCAGGATCAGTAACTCATCACCGCGACTAACAACACCTTCAATATAACGTGCGGTCTGGTCATTACCCACGCTAGGTGCCGATTCAATTTCATTCCGGCTGACATTAACAACTTCAGAGACACCATCCACCACAATACCAACCGTTTGCAGGTCAGATTCAATGATGACAATTCGTGTCGAATCATCCATCTCTTTAGCGGGCAGAGCAAAACGCTTGCGCGTATCAATTACCGTCACCACATTACCACGAAGGTTAATGATACCAAGTACAAAATCAGGCGCACCCGGAACAGGCGCTATTTCTGTTACCCTAAGTACTTCTTGTACCAGCATCACATTAATGCCGTAAATTTCACCTTCGAGATGAAATGTTACGCATTGTAATGGTTCTGCGCTGTTTACAGCATCAGTCATTTTGTTATCCCGCCTTTACAAAACCTGGCTGAGCGTCAAAAATATTACACCCGTCAGGTCTTAGTTGTTAATCTGCACAATATATGCCAAATATATAGATACTTTGGAAGTATTAATATTCTGAGTGTAGCCTACTCTGCCGGAAACACCAGAGTCCGTACTATTCATCTATTGAGAATATGTAATCAATTCAAGCACATCACTGACAGGGGCTTACTTTTGCTTCGCTAACATATCGGCAAATGCTTCAGTATCCATCACCGCACACATATGATCAATAACGGTACCTAGTAACCATGGCCTTTTTGTTTTATTACTTCGCCACTTGACCTCATTCTTATTCAGCCAGATAACCTCGCCGATCGAATCACAAGCCAGCCCCCAGCGCTGGTTATCCACCAGCAGAATATGGCTGAACCTGTCGGCTGGCTCTGCTGGCATTTGCGCACGATGCTCTGCCGGCAATACCATAACTGCTGTATCAATGACTTCTACTTTTTTGCCGTGGTTCATCAACACTCCCAGATACCAGTCTGTCTGGTTAGGCGTTTCAACCACTTTTTCAGGCCAGGGAATAACGCCATTCAGTTTGACTAAGGGTACTGCCAGCGATAAGCCGCCAACCTTAAAGAGTAAGCATTGAAAATTCGACTCGGCCCAGTCAGGCGTAGCAGGTATTTCTTTTGCCGGTTGTGTTTTTGTCACTTCCTCTTGTGCCTGAGCGACCACCACATCAACAACTTCTGTTTCCTCTTCGACGACAACATCCACTTCAGCTTCTACTTCCACTACCGTTTCCGGCAGTTCGGAAACCTCAGGCATTGGTATATTAATTTCTGCTGCCGGCTCGGCAAATTCTGTAAGTCGTATGGGTTCACTAGTCACCAGCTTTTCAACATCTGCCAGCATATCGGCGACACTTGGGCGGTTAGCTGGTGACAGGCTGTCACTAGTCACTTCAGCGGCTGCTTTGTCTAATCCAGTTGCGGCAATAGCGGTCTTGCTGTCATGACTAATGGCATTATCGGTCTTAACATGGGTATCTATTTGCTGATTATCAGAGGCTGTTGCAGGCATGTCCTGCATCTCATCACCTAATAAAGATAGAAAGTAATCTTCAAGTGCTGACTTCTGATTGCTGAAGTTATGCTCACTCATAATATAAGGTCCGGCGCTTTGGCCTCAGTACTCTGACTGTCCAGACTTAATAAGTAATCCAGTAAATGTGCGTATGCTCTGCAGCCACGACTACTGGGCCGGGCAATCGACAGCGGTACTCCACGCCTACTCGCTTCACGAAACAAGGTATCAATCGGAATAACCCCGTTCCAGATTTTTGTATTATAAGTGGCCTTTAGCAGTTTCAGTGTATCGTGCGAGGCACGTAGTCGCTGATCAAAAAAGGTCGGCACAATGGTATAACTAATGGGCTGTTTGCGCGCTTTTATAATCATATTGAGCGTATTAACCATACGCTCTAATCCTTTCGCTGCTAAGAATTCCGTTTGCACAGGCACCAGCAAATGATTACAGGAAGCCAGTGCATTGACCATTAATAAACCCAACACAGGCGGACAATCGATGATGGCATAATCATACTGATCTGAAATGGAGGCCAGTGATTTTTTTATTACCAGCCCCATACCACCGTTGGTACCTAACTGACGGTCCAGTGTCGCCATCGCTGATGAGGCCGGTAGAAATGACAGGTTGTCGTATTTGCTTTTAATCACAACTTGTTCCGGGCTGGCTGTTTTATGGAACAGGTCGTAAACAGTAGGCTCCAGATCATCCGGATCCTGTCCAAAGTAACTGGTCATAGAGCCATGCGGATCGAGATCGACTAACAATACGCGTTTACCACGCATACTCAAAGTGCCCCCGATCGTAATAGCCGTGGTTGTTTTTCCAACCCCGCCTTTTTGATTTGCTACTGCCCAGACTTTCATTTTATGTCGTTATCATTTTATGGTTTTGATTCTGCAAACAAATCTTCGCCAGTAAATATTCTGACGACGACCCGGCGATTTTTACTTCTGCCGAGTGCAGAATTATTATCCGCCACCGGCCGGTGCTCTCCAAAGCCAATGGCGCCTAAGCGTTTTGGCTCTACCCCCAGACTAGAAAACAGATTAACCACACTGACCGCTCTGGCTGCAGATAACTCCCAGTTTGATGAGAACTTTTGTGTATAGATGGGAACATTGTCGCTATAGCCCAGTACATAAACCGGTTTATCACTACCCAGTAGTTCATAACTTAACGGCTCAAGAATTTTACGGGATTCATTTAATAATGCAGCACTACCACTGCGATATAAAGCACCGGAGCTGATCTCTACATCGAGCCAGAAATTGCTGGATTTTATTTTGACATCGCCTTTATTAACCCAGGTCTTGAGACTGTCAGTTAAGTCTTTTTTTATCGCTGCAGGTGTTTTCCGGCTGTTTTTACTGGCATCCTGTACAGGCAACTTATTCGCAATCGGCGCCAGCATTTTTGGTGTTTTACCTATCTGGATAGGCGTTTTACTCACCACTGACTGACTTTGCACACTGGCCTTATCATTATTGACAGTCTGGAATGCCGAAACAAGGGAGTCGGAAAGTACCCGGTATTTACCTTCGTTAACAGACGAGATGGAATACATCATGACAAAAAAGGCAAATAACAGAGTAATAAAATCCGCGTATGAGACGAGCCATCGTTCATGATTTTCCGGTTCTTCTTCTGTTCTTCTTCGACGAGACATATCAGTCCTTTACTGCAGGAAGCCATGTAATTTAGTTTCAATATTTCTTGGGTTCTCACCTTCCGCTACTGAAACAATACCCTCGGTAATCAGCTCTTTTAACTGCGTCTGTTCATTGACAATCATTTTAAGTTTACTGGCCACCGGCAGAAAAATCAGATTTGCAAATCCGACACCGTAAATAGTTGCAACGAATGCAACAGCTATACCGGATCCCAGTTTACCGGGGTCGGCCAGATTATTCATAACATGAATAAGCCCCATGACTGCACCGATAATACCTATCGTCGGGCTGTATCCCCCCATCGACTCAAATACTTTTGCACCTAACTTGCCGGTACGGTCACTCGCATCCACATCAACTTCGAGAATATTTCTGACAACCTCCGGCTCATTACCATCAACCACCAGCTGCAGGCCTTTACGGATAAACAGCGACTGTTCTGAATCGAGAAATTTTTCTAAACCAAGTAACCCTTCCTTGCGGGAAATATTACTCCAGCTAACAATTTTTGAAATATGTGTTTCTAAATCAATTTTAGGCGGTATAAATATCCAGGTCATCATCCGCATAGAACGAAGGAATGTTGGCAAAGAATACTGAACCATCACCGCACCGGTAGTACCACCGATAACAATCAGAAATGCCGTCACCTGAAATAATGAAGACAGATGCCCGCCCTCAAGTACATTGCCGCCGATAATGGCACCAATACCTAAAAGCAATCCTAATATTGTCATTATATCCATAGGGTCACTGGCTCTCTTTAATACCGGCTATTAGCCGGCCAGTAGTTTTGCAACGGTTGCTAATGGTAGAATCTGATCGGCAAGATTTGCCTGAGCGACTGCGGCAGGCATACCATAAATCAAACTGGTTTCTTCATCCTGCGCCCAGATTTTTGCACCCGTCTGTTTCATGCGTCGACAGCCTTCGCGACCATCCGCTCCCATACCGGTTAGAATAATTCCCAGTGCTTTTGCTCCGGTTGCCACCGCGATACTTTCAAAGGTAGCATCTACACACGGTTTATAATTCTGACTCGGTAATGATTCTTTAATATTAACCGTTAATTCGCGCCCTTTCTTTACAACATCAAGCTGCATACCACCCGGTGCAATCAGCGCAACACCCGCCACTAATTTTTCGCCCTGTTTTGCTTCTCTTACATTTATTTTACAAATTTTATCAAGCCGGTTGGCAAAGGCCTCTGTAAACTTTGGCGGCATATGCTGAATGATTATTATCGGTGCCTTAAAGTCAGCGGGTATTGTAGTTAAAACTGTTTGCAAGGCAACCGGACCGCCCGTGGAGGTACCGATTGCAACCAGCTCAACTGTTGACGAATCAAATGAGCGGATTGCAGGACCCCGTGTCGTAACGGTTTCTTTTTTAATAGTATTTGTTGCAGTACCAGCTACCGGAGCACGAGCCTGCATTGTTAACTGTTTTCCACGGCCGAGAGTTTTAATTCTTGAAGTTAATAATTTAACAGCCTCTTCTCGCTGATTAGATATATCTTCAAATCGTTTTGGTAGAAAATCCGCCGCGCCTGCTTCCAGTGCGTTTAAGGTCGCTGTCGCTCCGTCATACGTTAATGAAGAAAACATTAAAATACTGGTCGGGTTGCTGCGCATAATTTGTTTCGTGGCTTCAATACCATCCATGACTGGCATCTCGATATCCATGGTAATAACGTCTGGTTTCAGAAGCCGCGCCTGCTCGATGGCCTCCTTGCCATTATTTGCGCTGCCAATGACTTCTATAAGCGGATCACTGCTGATAATTTCAGTTAATCGTCTTCTGAAAAAACCTGAGTCATCGACAATTAAAACTTTAACAGTCATATATATTTATAAACCTTTAAAATAATTTTCTAATAAATAACAAACTGAGAAGCGGATTAAAAACCTTTCACCGCTCTGTGTTTAAATAAATTTCCAAGATCAAGAATTAATGCAATACCACCGTCACCGGTAATCGTCGAGCCGGCAAAACCAATCGAGCTGCTTAAAAAAGCACCCAGCGGTTTAATCACCACCTCTTCCTGACCGATCACTGCATCCACCACAATACCGGCCGGCTGATTACCTAACTGGGCAATAATAACCTGCCCTTCACCTTCACCTTTGTCAGCGGTTTCACCATAGGGCAATAACCATTTTGATAAATAAAACAGCGGCACGGCTTTTTCTCTTACCATAATGACGGGCTGGCCATCGATAATATTCGGTGTTTTCGTTTCCAGCTCAATAATTTCACGCACGGTAGACAGCGGCAATGCAAACGCATGTTGTCCAATCTTAATCATCAGAGTCGGTAATATAGCCAGCGTCAGCGGTACTTTTATACTTAGCTTGGTACCCTTACCTAATTCAGAATCGATATCAAGATGACCATTTAACTGTGTGATACGTGTTTTCACCACATCCATGCCAACACCACGGCCGGAGATATCTGAGATTTGTTCTTTGGTTGAAAAACCGGCCATAAAAATCAGGTTAAAACACTCTTTATCCTCAAGTCTGGAGGCGGTCTCTTTATCCATCAAACCCTTCTTCACGGCAAGGCCACGCAACACATCGGCATCCATACCGGCACCGTCATCCTCAATTGATAACAGGATATGATCACCTGCCTGCTCGGCTGCCAGTGTCACAGTTCCCTGCCTTGGCTTACCAGCTCTCTCTCTGTCATCCGGCATTTCAATACCATGATCGACCGAGTTACGCACCAGATGCACCAGCGGATCAGCTAATGCTTCGACCAGATTTTTATCCAGATCTGTTTCCTCACCAATCATTTCCAGCGCAATGTCTTTATTAAGACTTCTTGCCAGATCACGAATAACACGCGGAAAGCGACCAAACACTTTTTTAATTGGCTGCATTCTGGTTTTCATTACCGACGTTTGCAGGTCAGCTGTCACGATATCCAGATTGCTGATGGCTTTACCCATTTCAGAGTCACCGATTCCCAGGTCCAGCTGAAGTTTCCCAAGGCGGTTTCTGACCAGTACTAACTCACCGACCAGATTCATAATATCATCGAGCCGTTCGGTATCAACACGGACAGTGGTTTCACCTTTTGGTGCTGCAGCATGAGCCGGTTTATTCGGTGCAGCTTCAGCTGTCTGACGCGGGGCTTCAACTTTAGCTACGGCAGCTTTTTCTGCTAGCGGTTCCGGCGCAGGTTTATCTGCACTACTTTTTGATGTAGGCCCTGCTCCTTTACCATGCATTTGATCAAGCAAATTTTCAAATTCATCATCAGTAATCAGTTCACTTTCAGCGGATGATTTTTCAGTTTGCGAACTTTCTGACTTATCAGCACTGTTATTTTCAGGCGCTGTTTTTTCTACGGTTTTATCACCGGGTTTACCTGAACCATGTAGCTGATTAAGTAACTCTTCAAACTCATCATCGGTGATTAACTCACTACCATCAGAAGAGACTTTTTCTGCTGCTGTATTGTTTGCAGGCTTGCCGCCATGCGCACCTTTACCATGCAACTGATCCAGCAGGTCTTCAAATTCATCATCGGTGATATCTTCTGAACCTGCATCAGATGTTGCAGCAGAAGCTGACTGCGGATCTGGTTCGGGTTCGGGTTCGGGTTCTGATACAGCAACAGGAGCCGCGTCACCCGCAACCGCAAACACCCTTAAACGCGTGAGTAATTCCTGATCGGCGGGGTCCGGATCTTTGCCTGACTGAATATCATTGAACATGATATTAATCACATCGAGTGCCTTCAGAATTTCATCCATTAATTCCGGCGTTGCAATACGCTCGCCCTGCCTGAGTATATTGAAAATATCTTCGGACACATGACAGGTCTCTACCATGGGCTCAATTGACAAAAAGCCGGCACCACCTTTGATCGTATGAAAGCCCCTGAAAATGGCATTCAGCAGATCTGTGTCCTCCGGGTTTCGCTCTAATTCAACAAGCTGTTCACCCAGTAGCTCAAGTATTTCTCCGGCCTCAACCAGAAAATCCTGTAAAATTTCGTCGTCAAGATCGATACTCATAAACTACTCAAAATCCAAGGCTTGCTAATAAATCATCCACGTCATCCTGATTGGTCATGACATCCTCTGCTTCCAGACCAGGAACTTGCGGGCCTTCCAGCTTGCTGACTACATCCGCTTCTTTTTTACTGCTTACTTTTGCCTTTTGGCCAGCGGCACTCGCACTATCACCTTGTAAGCGAATAAGGTTCACCAGATTATTTTCAACATCTTCTACCAGTGTAATAACCTGACGAATAATCTGGCCCGATAAATCCTGAAAGTCCTGCGCCATTAAAACACTGTTTAAACTGGCACTAAGTTCGGATGTAATCGATTTTGATGCCGAAAAAAAATCGCTCATATCACCGGCAAGTTGTCTGAATTCATCGGCACTGAGTTCCTTGTTTTTAAAGCGCGACCATCTTTGCTGCAGATCTGCCAGACTGTTTGTTAATCCGTCAACCTTAGGCTGGCTTTCTTCAACCGCCGTTAACGTGGTATCTGCAGATTTTTCGGTCATCGTCAGTACATATTCCAGACGCTCTTTTGCATTTGGAATTTCAGACTCGGCGATATCATTAAAACGGTCATCAAGCTGAAAATTTCTGATTGAGTCGTGTAATTCCCGGGTGAGTTTTCCCAGCTCCTGAAACAGACTGCTTTCTCTAAACGCCGCCACTTCATCCAGCACTTTTTCTATGTCTTTGTCGCTGCCATTCTCGAGTTGCTCAGTTAGCTTTTTGCTAACAGCGAGTAAACCTGCTCTATCTATTCCAGAAGCTTCCATATCAAACCCTTATTTTGTTAACCTTCAATCCGCTCAAAAATTTTATCTATTTTTTCTTTCAGCGTAATCGCAGTAAAAGGTTTGACAACATAACCATTGACTCCCGCCTGAGCAGCCTGAACGATCTGTTCTTTTTTGGCTTCTGCTGTTACCAGTAAAACAGGCAATGATTTTAAGTCTGCATCTGCCCGTACTTTTTCAAGTAATTCTATACCCGTCATAACGGGCATATTCCAGTCAGTCACCAGAAAATCAAAATTACCTGTTTGCAGCATCGGCCAGGCTGTCTGACCATCATCAGCTTCCTGAGTATTATTAAACCCAAGATCGCGTAACAGGTTTTTAATGATTCGACGCATTGTAGAAAAATCATCCACAATGAGAATTTTCATATTCTTGTCCAATTGAAACTCCCCAGTTCAATATAACTTCATTTATTAATAAGATAGTATAGCTAACCTATCCAGGAATGTAAGCGACTCCGCAGCCTTATTAAGGCTTGCCCGTGTATCTGACTGACCCTTGACTCACTGACATTTAATACAGCTCCTATCTCTTTCAGGTTCAACTCTTCGTTGTAGTATAGCGACATCATTAACTGCTCTTTTTCCGGTAATTTTTGTATTTCTTTGGCTAAGGCTTGCTTGAAATTACTGTGTTCCAGCTTTGCATGTGGTTCAGGCAGATTTGAGCGGCCCAGCACGCCGTTTTCATCCTCAACCTGCTCAAGACTAAAAAGACGGGACGTCATACTGTCTTTTAATATGGTGTGATAATCATCCAGACTAATGCCCATATGTTCAGCCACTTCAAAATTTGTAGGGTCACGTCCCAGCGCATTTTCAACTTCGTGAACGGCCTGAGTCACTTCACGAACTTTGCGGGTCACAGAGCGAGGTGTCCAGTCTGTACCTCTTACTTCATCTAAAATGGCACCACGGATTCTGATACTCGCATAGGTTTCAAAGCTTGCCCCCTGACTGGGGTCATAGTTTTTTGCCGCTTCCAGTAAACCGATCATGCCCGACTGAATCAGATCATCAATCTGAATATTACTGGGCAGGCGATTACCGATATGATGGGCAATACGTTTCACCAGAACCACGTGTTCTGTGACCAGTTTGTCCCGTTCATCGTGCTGAATTTGGTTATACATGACACAACCTGATGACATTAAGTTAATCTGCTCCGGCCATCGAGCTGTATTTAATTAACCGCTCGACAAAAAATTCAAGCTGTCCAGTTGCCTGATCCGGTTTTGGCCATCTGTTAATTTTCCCGGCAAGCTCTCTGAAAGAACGCGATGCCGGACTGGACGGAAACATTTTAAACACGGCTTTTTGTTGTCTCACGGCTTTTTTAAGGCTTTCATCTGTCGGAATGTAACCCGCCAGATTAAGGTTCACATCAAGGTAGAGACCGGACACATGGCTCAGCTTTGCAAATAAATGCCGTGCCTCCTGTTCATTCTGCACCATATTTGCCAGCACCTGAAAACGCTGTATGCCATGATCAAGGTTAAGCACTTTAATTAAGGCATAAGCATCGGTCAGCGAAGCCGGCTCATCACACACCACAACCAGTACTTCATGCGCGGCCTTACAGAAACTGACAACGCTGTCACTGATACCGGCTGAGCTATCTATCACCAGTACATCCAGATCCATATTCAGTTCACTGAAAGAACGGATCATGCCGGCGTGTTGTTGCGAGGTCAGCTCTGCCATCATCTGTGTGCCGGATGCGGCTGGCACTATTTTTAAATTATCAGGGCCGGTGATAATGATGTCTTCGAGACGTTTCTCACCCTTAATCACATGCGACAGATTAAACGGGCTTTTTAAGCCCAGCATTAAGTCAACGTTTGCCAGGCCCAGATCCGCATCCATTAACAGTACTTTATTACCTGCATCAATTAAGGCCAGCGATAAATTAACCGATACATTTGTTTTGCCTACCCCACCTTTGCCACTGGCAACAGCAATTACTCTTACGGGTTTTGGGTTATTCATACGTCTTAGGCCTGCAGCTTGATCCATAAATTGTTTATCAATGAGCATGAATCATGCCTTCGTTAAAGGCCATCGCGAGATCATTTTCATCAATCGGTTCCGCCCTGGCTTTTAATAAATCCAATGCTTTTGCCACCAGCTCGCGGGCAAAAGCGCTTTGTAAGTCTTCCGGTACGGCCTGTCCCTCACTGATATAAGTGATCGGTAACTGATGGCGAATCAGCATGCTAATGGCACCACCCAGACTCGCCGTCTCGTCCAGTTTAGTGAAAATGCAGCCACTGATATCGGTCTGTTTGAAGGCCCGGATAATTTCATCCAGCGCACTGGTCTGCGCATTAGCCGCCAGCACCATATAAGAGCGGACGCCTTCGGCACCCTGTTTCAGGGTATTAAACTGTTCACAGATCCGCATATCCTTCTGACTCATGCCTGCAGTATCAATCATTACCAGTTCTTTATCGTAAAGATTTTGTAAAACTTCATGTAACTCATTAGAATCTTTAGCATTATGTACCGGCACTCTGAGTATTCTTGCGTAATTAAAGAGCTGTTCCTGAGCGCCAATTCGGTAATTATCCAGCGTCACCAGTGCGATTGTGTCCTGTCCGTGCGCCATCACATAACGAGCCGCCAGTTTTGCAATCGTGGTGGTTTTACCAACCCCGGTAGGGCCAACCAGAGCCACGATGCCTTTACGTTGCAAGATATCATCAGTGGCCACCGGAATTGACTGAATTAAGCCGTTGATGGCCTCTTTAGATGCCTGTTGTACATCCGTTTTATTTTTAACCTTATCAATCACTTGTTTAGAAATATCTACGCTTAAGCCTAGTTCAGAAAAGCGTTTTAGCAAGCCAATAGATACCGGGTTCTGCTTTTTTTGTTGTTCCCAGTTGAGCATGCTGACCTGGGTTTCCATCATTGAGCGCAGTGCGCGTAATTCTTTTTTCAGGCTCTCTGTTTCCTGCTGCTGATATTGTGTCTGCTGAACGCTGTTCTGGTTTGACGAGGCAACCGGCTCTTCATCAATAAATTTTGAATAATCGACTTTTTCTCTGAACGGCTTTCTGGCTTTTTCAGGCGCCGGCTCCAGCGTATATGATGAGGCTGTTCCAGTGCTATTTAACGACTCATCCAGTTTTTTTCTGTGATCAAATATGCCGCCAATTTTGCGCGTTTTTTGCGGTTTTTTTTCAGCCATTGAAGATGTCAGACCGCCAGACAACATCACTTTATCATCTTCAAAAGATGGCCTGACCGGCTCGTCTTTAATTTCGCCATAAGTCCGGTATGAACGTCTGGTCTTACTGGCCGGTTCTTCGGCATGCGCAGTATCGTCATAATCATTCGATGCCAGTATCTCTACTCCCTCTGCCACCATGCGGTTAGAGAGAATAACCGCTTCTGCACCCAGGCTTTCTCGTACCTGTTGCATAGCGGATCTCATATCTGATGCTATAAAACGTTTAACTTTCATCATCTTCTCTTTGATCAATACTTAAGGTTTAACCCTGTCAGTTCCCTTTTTGCCGCTTCACAAACACACTGCACAGTCTTAATTAGTCTCCAGTGCATCCGTTGCACCGCCCACTGTTGCCACCACTTTGATCTGTTTGTTATCAGGAATTTCGTTATATGCCATTACATGTAAACCACGGATACTGTGTCTCACCAGTTTTGACAGATATGCCCTGATCGGTGGAGCCACAACTAAAATAGAGGCTTCGCCTTTAATTTCCTGCTGTTGGGTTGCCTGCTCCAGTGATTTAAACAATTTGTCAGCCATGTTCGGTTCGATTCCCAGCGCGCCATTTGATGCGCTCTGTACTGACTCAAGCAATAACTGTTCCAATGATGGATCTAAGGTGATGACCGGCATCTCAGGGGCCACACCAATGATGTTTTGAATGATTGAGCGGCCTAAAGCCACCCGCACATAAGCTGTTAAGACGTCAGGATCCTGACTTCTGGCACCGTTATCCGCCAAAGTCTCGGCAATCGATCGCATATCACGAATCGGCACCGATTCTTTTAACAGGCTTTGCAACACTTTAACGATGGTGCCAAGGCTCAGTGTTTTAGGTACCAGGTCTTCTACCAGTTTTGGCGAGCTTTGCTCGAGTTTATCCAGCATCTGCTGCACTTCTTCGTAGCCAATCAAATCATACGAGTGTTCTTGTAATAACTGGCTTAAATGCGTGGCCACCACCGTCGCCGCATCGACCACGGTATAGCCCAGTGTCTGGGCATGATCGCGCTGATTGCTGTCAATCCACACCGCTTCCAGACCAAAAGCCGGATCAGTGCCTTTAATACCCTGCAACTCGCCATAAACCGTGCCCGGATTAATCGCCATTTCACGATCAGGATAAATTTCAGACTCCCCCAGCGGCACGCCAAGTAAAGTAATGCGATAAGCATTCGGATTCAGATCAAGATTATCTCTGATATGAACGGCCTGAATCAGAAAACCAAATTCCTGCGACAGTTTTTTACGCACACCCTTAATACGATTCAGTAACATGCCGTCCTGATTGCGGTCTACTAACGGAATCAGGCCGTAACCAACTTCCAGACCAATCAAATCAACCTGTTTAACATCGTCCCAGCTCAGCTCTTTATTTTCTTCTGCACTCTGCGGAGCCGCTTGTGTATTGGCTGCCTGTGCCGGCAGCACATCGCCAGTCAGGGTTTCATCAACAGCGACCCGATGATCAAAATAATAAGCTGAAAGCGCCATCACCAAAGCCAGAAACAAAAAGGCCATATTTGGCATTCCCGGAATGATACCCAGCAAACCCATAATGGCCGCGGTAACCCACAAAGGTTTGGTATTTTCAAACAACTGGCTGAAAACCTGCTGACCAAGATCACGCGCTTTTGAATTACGCGTAATGATAATGGCCGTGGCCGACGACAATAGTAAGGAAGGTATTTGTGCCACCAGACCATCGCCTATGGTTAATAAGGTATAAAACTGGACTGCATCGGCGGCAGCCAGATCATGCTGCACAATACCGATCGCCAGACCGCCGATCACATTGATAAATAAAATCAGAATACCGGCAATGGCATCACCCTTTACAAATTTACTGGCACCGTCCATCGAGCCGTAAAAATCAGCTTCGGCAGAAACATCTTCACGACGCGCTCTTGCGGTCTCCTGATCAATTAAACCGGCATTTAAATCGGCATCAATCGCCATCTGTTTACCCGGCATTGCATCGAGTGTAAAGCGTGCGCTGACTTCTGACACACGACCCGCGCCTTTGGTCACCACGACAAAATTGATAATCACCAGAATGGCAAAAACAACCAGACCCACCGCATAATTTCCGCCAATAACAAACTCACCGAAGGCTTCGATCACATTACCGGCAGCACCGGTACCGGTGTGGCCTTCTAATAACACCACCCGCGTTGAGGCCACATTGACTGATAAACGCATCAGCGTGGTGATTAATAAAACCGTCGGGAAAACCACAAAATCTAATGGCCGCGCCGCATAAATACAAACCAGTAACACCACCAGTGAGATGCCGATATTAAGGGTGAAAAACATATCCAGCGCGATAGTAGGCATAGGCAAAACCATCATCGCTAACATGGCGACTAATAAAAGTGGCGCGGCAACACCACCTCTTCTGGTTTGCGGGGAATTATTTAATACGGCTTCCATCATTTACTCCGGTTCAGTGAGGTCGACCATTCGATGGGTCAAAATATTCATCGGTGAATTGTTTGTATTCATCCGGCAAGGTTGTTTTCGGGAAATCAGGTTTTTCGGTACCGTTTTTATTGGCCGTTTTCAGATGGAAAACATAGGCCAGTATTTGTGCCACAGCCAGATACAGGGCTTCAGGAATTTCATCACCAATCTCAGCATTATAAAAAATGGCACGCGCCAGCGGCGGTGCTTCGACTAATGTCACATCATTATGTATGGCCACTTTACGAATGCTGGCAGCGACAATATCAGCACCTTTAGCCACCACTAACGGTGCTTTACCCTGTGTCTGGTCATACTTTAATGCCACCGCGAAATGCTCAGGATTGGTGATAACCACATCGGCATCCGGTACGTCTTCTAACATTCGCCTTTCAGACATTTCACGCTGCAGCTGGCGTATCCGGCCCTTCACTTCCGGCCGCCCTTCCGAGTCTTTCATCTCATCTTTGACTTCCTGCAACGTCATTCTCATCTGCCGCATGTGATCCCAGATTTGAAACGGTACATCAATCGCCGCGATAATCATTAATGCCACACTGAGCATTAAAAAGCCCCAGCCAAATAATTCACCGGCATGTGCCAGCGCTGTTTCAATCGACTGATCGCCCAGTTTTAAAAAGCTGCCAGCCTGCGACCACAAAACGATCACGGCGACTGCTGCCACCAGCACAAACTTGGCCATGGTCTTCACCAGCTCAACCAGACTCTTCATCGAGAACATTTTTTTAACACCACTGATCGGGTTCAGCTTGCTGAACTTTGGTGTCAGCGACTCCCAGCTAAATGCCCAGCCGCCAATTAAAATGGGCGACAACAGCGATGCTAAAAACATCAGCACCAAGAATGGCAAAATAATAACAATCGCCTCGAATATATTGTCCAGCAACAAATCGGCCATTTGTATCGGATCAAAAATTTGCTCTCTGGACAGCGATAAACCGTTAGTCAGCAGACGCGCTAACTCATCGGTTAAAGTTCGTCCCATGATTAACAAACCCGCGGCCGCTAAAGCCACAATCGTCATGGTATTAAAATCACGCGAACGGGCAATCTGACCCTTTTTGATCGAGTCCGCTTTACGTTTGGGGGTAGGGTCTTCGGTGCGTTCCTGACCGCTCTCTTGTGCCATCAGATTCTCCCTGCCGCAATCGCCGCATAAGCCGAATCAAAAGCATGCATAATTTGATTGGAAAACTGCGGCAGTACGCTGGGTAATGTCAGCATCAGCAACACAAAACCCAGTAACAACATCAGCGGAAAACCCACCGCAAAAATATTTAATTGCGGTGCGGCACGGGTGACAACCCCCATCGCAATATTCGACATTAATAAGGCCGTCACAGCAGGCAGTGCAACCAGTACCGCACCAATGAACATCTGACTACCCCAGCTAACCACCAGCCAAAGCCCCTCACGACTCATACCGGTTTGTGACACCGGCAAAATTTCAAAGCTCTGTATAATCATCTGCAAAAGTAACAAATGGCCGTTCATTGAAAGAAACAACAAGGTGGCGACAATGATAAAATACTGCGCCACAACCGGTACCTGCACTCCGTTTTGCGGATCCATCATGCGCGCAAAACCCAGGCCCATCGTCATCGCGATCGCCTCCCCTGCAATAACCAGCAGCTGAAACGCCATCTGTAAAAAGAACCCCATGGCGGCACCAATAATCACCTGCTGACCGAGTATGATAAAACCCTCAAATGACACAGGATCAACACCCGTCACCGGATCAATAACAGGATAAAGTACAGCCGTTATCAGCACTGCCAACACCACACGAATACGTACCGGAAAAGAGGATGCTGCATAAATAGGCGCGACCATCAACATCGCGCTGATACGCACAAACGGCCAGTAAGCACTGGCGATCATTTCATTGAGTTGTGATAACTGAATAACCACAGGCACGTCAACCGATCAGTGTCGGAATATTGGTGATTAAACGCGTCGTAAAATCGACGATATTTCTCAGCATCCACGGCCCGAAAATAAACAATGCAATCACCAGTACACCCAGCTTAGGAATAAAACTCAGTGTCATTTCATTAATCTGCGTTGCCGCCTGAAACATACCGACAACAAGGCCAATAGTCAGTGCAGACAGCAACATAGGGGCCGCGAGCAGGATAGTCATCCACAGGGTCTGGCTGGCTAACATCATTACGGTATCCTGATTCATGCACGTTCCTCAACGACAGTTTTTTGACAAAATAGAGTTCTTAACACGGTAAATGCATTTACCGTGCCTATTTAGATTTTATTGAGGGGTTTGTTGGAAAGATTATTTATAATTTATACATTATGACAAACACGTAGATTGGTTTGTGGTATGAAGCCCAACAGCAATTTAAAGAATATTACCAAAGTCAAAGGCATCGGAGATTAACCGACAGAAACTCACTTTTCTGACTACCGCTACAGAAAAATAATAAAAAGATAATTTTGTCAGGAAGCACTTTCAATAGCTTTAGCTGGCCCGAAGGGTGGAGGCCAGGACATCCGCCCCCCCCGTAAATATTACTCCCACCTCGGCCGGCTTAAATGGGGTGGGTAAGTCAAAACCCAACAAGAGATTAAATCTTTAAACTGACGACTACGTCCTACCTACTCATTTAACCTTAATACTTAA
>Ga0224506_10000169_pt1 | contig 64744 bp, 67 predicted proteins | sample SF_Jan12_sed_USG_2_FD_169108 | JGI IMG/M metagenome (GOLD analysis project Ga0224506, IMG submission 169108) | Sediment microbial communities from San Francisco Bay, California, United States - SF_Jan12_sed_USGS_8_1 | ecosystem: Environmental > Aquatic > Marine > Sediment | place: USA...
GCCGATGGTAGTGTGGGGTTTCCCCATGTGAGAGTAGGACACTGCCAGGCTTATACACCTAAAAAACCCGTAACTAACGTTACGGGTTTTTTTTTGCAGGACGACTTTTACATTAATGATTGTTTTCATTTGTTTGTAAGCATCGAAAAGAATCCGCGCACAAATGTAGGTGTTGTTTATTGGTCTAGTAAGGCTGTCTAATTGTGTATGAAAATGACAGACAATAATAAAGCTACTGTTGAGGCGTACTAATAGTCTGGGTTTTTGTTTCTGGCGTCTTCGAGTTGTTTTTTCATGGTGTGCTTAATAATCAGTTCGCGGTCATCTTCATTTATGTTAGTAAAATCAATTGCAATGTGATAACCCTTATCGACGGCTTTTAGTTGCTTGATTATGCCAAGGCAGATAATGCCGTTGTTTTCGGGCAGCAGTAATAATTGAATACAGACCTGATCGCCAACTGAATAGCTGTCTTGGGTCGTTAAGGCTACACCTGAGGCGCTTAAATCAATCGTTGTTGGTATCTGTCTTGATAGTTCTGAAGAGGCCTGAACGAGATGGTTGGTGATAAGATCTATTTTTTTATTGATGACATCAAAGTAATGAAATATCTCTGGTGATGATCGTTTTATTTTGCTGCTAATTGCCTGGTGTTCCAGTTCCAATGCGTTCATAGCAGAGCGTATGGTAAAAGAAGCATGTTGCTTTAGCAAAGATTCAAGCTGCTGGTCTTCAGTGTTAGGACTAATGCTGATGAGGGCTTGGTCATTAATCCTGAAGTACTCTCGTCTTTCTGATGTGGATGTGCTCATTTTTCTTTTTTGCCTTCTTGTTTTACGGCGTCAATGATCTTTACTTCAGGTCCGATCTCAACCTGGCGAATTTTAATTTCGACGCGTCGATTTTTAGCTCTGCCAGCGGCAGTTTTATTTGAGCTAAGAGGTATAGTGTCTGCATGGCCTGCTACTGAGAGGCGTTTAGGGTCAATTTTTTGGTATTGCAGAATCGATTTTAAAACGGAAACTGAACGACTAGAAGACAGTTCCCAATTTGAACGGAAAAGGTAAGTGTATATCGGGACGTTATCGGTATGACCTGAGATGACGATGTCGCCAGGAATTGTTTTGGTTAGATAGCTTATTTTTTTCATTATTTTACCGAAGCCTTTGTTTAGTTTGGCGCTGCCGGACGGGAATGAGCCTTTTTCATTGATACGGATAATGATTTCCTGGTTTTTACCGATGACTTCAATTGTGCCTTTTTTTATTTCCTGCTTAAGTGATGACTGTATGCGTTTAATGGCTTCCTGCTGTTTTTTCTGGGCATCGGTGACGACCTGACTTTGAGCAAGCTGAACTGATTTCTGGTTCTTGCTCTGAGCCTCGGTAAATTTACTGGTAATTTTGGTCTGTGTAGAGGCCTCTTGTACGACGAGCTCGATTTTAACCGGCACGGGTTTGCCTGGACTGAAATGCATTGCAATAACGCTGGTGCCTTTGGGGATTTGCTGGGCTTTAAGTCTTTCTTGTACACCGAATGAATCTCTCATAGAGCCGGCAAGTTGTTTAAATTTGAGAGCGTCCATTTCAGAAAAAGAAAGCAGCAAAACAAAGAAACAAAGCAGTAATGACATCAGGTCAGCAAAGGTAGCCATCCAGGCCGGCGCTCCGCCTGGTGGGCATTTTTTTTCAATGGCTTCATCGCTCATCTTGACTACCTTGGTTCTTCGTCTGTGGTGCGCTTACTTTCTGGTAAAAATGTTTTAAGAAGCTCTTCCAGTACTCTCGGATTGATGCCTTCTTGAATAGCGCTGATAGTTTCAAGTATCAGGTTTCTGTTAACACGCTCCTCATTGCTTCGTAAAGCTAGCTTGTCTGCTATTGGGATAGCAAACGCATTGGCTAGAATAGCGCCGTATAAAGTGGTCAGTAAAGCGATTGCCATGGCAGGGCCGATTGATTTGGGATCATCCATGTTCGAGAGCATTTGTACCAGACCGATCAAGGTTCCTATCATGCCCATTGCTGGTGCAATGTTACCGAGAGTGCTGAAGAAATTTCGACCTATTTCATGGCGTTCGATGGTTTGATTAATGTCTTTGTTAAGCATTTTTCTGACCAGTTCAGGTGGGTGGCCATCAACGCATAACATTATGCCTTTACGCAAAAAGGGGTTTTCAACTTCGTGTTGTTCCAGTGCAACCATGCCTTCTTTTCTGGCGATCTGAGCCAGTTCGACGCCGACATCAATCAGATCGGACGGGTTGATCGGTTTGTTGAAGAAGGCATTGAGCCCGACCTTGAATGACCCAAAGAACTGACGCATCGTAAAGCTCATTAGAACAACAGCAAAGCTTCCGACTATTACGATAAGGATCGATGGGACGTTGATGAAGAGTCCAATTGAGCCACCGGTAGCAATCGCGGCAATAATGATACCAAATGCGCCAATTAGGCCTAATAGTGTTGCTATATCCACTCTGAAATGCTCTCCGAGTCAGGTTGCATAAAAATTAAGCGAAATTAGATATCTGCTTAATCTTGATTAATAGTTACTTTAATTGTTAATTGTAGACAATTGTAGTGAAAATTTATGATTATTTTGATAGCTGGTTATAATAACGCTAACAGTCCTGTTGGCAATTAAGAAGTGTGGTGTGTGAATATGTCATCGGACGATAGTCTGAATCTGAATTTAATTAAAAGCATGATTAAAGCTGAGACTGAGGTCTTTATTTTTGACGAGCTTGAGTCAACCAATCAATGGCTAATTGAGCGGCTTTCAGGGGGGGCGAATCACCCGCTTCTATGTGCGGCAGAATCACAAAATAGTGGCAGAGGGCGTTCGGGCAGAGTCTGGCAGTCACCTGCATACTGCAATATATATATGAGTTTTTGTCGCCAGATTAATCATCAGCAAAAAAACATAACGGCAATATCGCTGGTGATGGGTTTGGCAATAATACGTGTATTGAAAAACCACGGAATTGCTGAGGCAAAATTAAAATGGCCAAACGATATTTTGCTAGCAGGTAAAAAGCTGGCTGGCGTTTTGATAGAGGCTAAAAAGATTGATGGTGTGTTATATCTGGTTGTGGGGATAGGTGTTAATGTGCAGATGCCGGAGGGGTTTGAGATTGATTCGGACTTGAGCTGGTCTGATTTATCGGCTCATGGTTTATTGCCAAAAGACAGATCACGAATGATCGCAATGATATATAACGAATGCCAGCTGATGACCGAATTGTTTATTGATAAAGGCTTCGCTTTTTTTCAAGAAGAATGGTGTTCTGTTGATGAATATGCAGGCCAAGAAGTGGTGGTTATGGATCAGGATAAACTTGTCGTTGCAGGGGTTGCGGCTGGAGTTGATGAAACCGGTTGTTTGCTAGTAGAAACCGATACGGGGCAGACAAAACTGGTATCTGGTGATTTGTCTCTGAGAAAAAGAAGATGACTGTGGATGCTGTTTTATGTATTGATGTCGGTAATAGTCGTTTAAAGTGGGGGCTTTGTAATTTGTCGACGCTGAACTTTAAGCAACAGGGTGTGCTGGATCTGAATCAGGTGTCAGTCGATGATCTAACGGGGTGTTTTGGTGATATGGAAGCTTGTCCTGTCTGGTGTAGTTCGGTTGCAGGGGCAGGCGTGCTACATTTGCTGACAGACTGGTTTGCAAAACACTGGTCTGTGGCTATCAATAGTGCTCAGGGTGCTTTGGCGGAGTACCATCGTTTGAATGCTTATAAAACTGCATCAGAGCTTGGACTTGATCGCTGGCTGGCAATGATTGCTATTGATAATATAACGGATGAAAGTTTTTGTATTATCGATGCGGGAACAGCTATTACGATAGATGTGGTCATTGCAGGGCTGCACAAGGGAGGGGTTATCATGCCGGGTATCCAATTGATGCTAAAAGCGTTACAAGCTAATACAGAAAATATCGGGTCTGCGTTGGGTAGCTATGTCAGCTTGGCTGATAACACAGCGGATGCGGTTGAGAGCGGTGTGATCGATAATATAGTGGGTGGAATCGAGCGAGCGTTGAGCCGAATACAAACGATCTGTCCGGATATTATTGTAATGATTACAGGTGGAGATGCGGAGCGGATAGCGCAGTTGTCGGACATGAATTTAATTATAGAGAGTAACGCCGTGATGAAAGGGCTGGGTGTGGTGGCTAGAAATGCTTATGCGTAATATTTTTTTGCTGCTATTGGCGGTAAATATATTTGTATTTATGTTTTATTTTTATTTGCCGGATGAATCAACGCAATCAGAATCTAGGCTGCCAACAAATGTTGAAAAGCTGGTTTTATTGAGCGAGGTTGATAAGGCGGCACTGACATCAGAGATAAGTGGTAAAAAACAGCTGCAAGCCAATAAGTCGGCGGATAAAGATCGTGGTGTCAGTGCTTGTTTTACAATCGGCCCGTTTCGCGAAGAGTCAGGCATCCTTGCTTTTCAGTCTGAAATAAAACAAAAAATAAAATCGTCGAGTGTGCGCGAGCGTGTGGAGAAATTACACTGGCGTTATTGGGTGTATTTGGCGGATTCGGGATCAAAAGAAAAAGCGGTTGCGCAGGCATCAGAGTTGGCAAAAAAAGGACTTAAGGACTATTACGTGGTGGCACGCGGAGATAGTAAAAACAGTATTTCACTCGGTCATTTCAAGGATAAATTGCTGGCAGAAAAGCGCTTAAAGGCGATCAAGTTGATGGGTTACAAGCCTAAGATACGGACAATAGAAAAGGAGTATACGCTGTACTGGCTTGATTATGTGGTTGACAGTAAGCAGGGTTTAAATAGCCAAACCCTCGATAGTTTTGAGCTGGAAGAATCTATCCACCAATTTAATCGAAAATGTGATAAATAGGTGTTGCGTTATTGTGGATGTCTACTTATAATTGCGCGCTTGTTTTAAGCCGGCATAGCTCAGTTGGTAGAGCAACTGACTTGTAATCAGTAGGTCCCGTGTTCGATTCATGGTGCCGGCACCAAATTCCTTCAGTACTTATTCGAGTGCTGATTAGTTAGAAAGCGCAGGTTTTGCGTGTTTCTAAGTATCTAAACAGGGCTTGGGCAGAAAATACTATAAAAAGATATTTTATGTTCCTGTTTATTCTAAAATTTATTGACAGCCGCTGCAGGTTCAAGCAAAATGCACGGCTTCCAATGATCTGGAGGGGTTCCCGAGTGGCCAAAGGGGGCAGACTGTAAATCTGCTGGCTCCGCCTTCGGAGGTTCGAATCCTCCCCCCTCCACCATATTAATGTATGACGGTAAGATTGGAAGTAGATTGATCAGCGGGTGTAGTTTAATGGTAGAACTTCAGCCTTCCAAGCTGACCGCGTGGGTTCGATTCCCACCATCCGCTCCAGTTTTGATGGCTGGATAAATAGCTGGATATTAAAAACTGAGGTTGAGTTGTAGGTTTTGGTTGTTAGTTACTGAAAAGTATAAGGCAGCTGGTTTGCTGCTCAGGTTAGTTTTTAGTGTCTAACTGCCCATATAGCTCAGGCGGTAGAGCGCATCCTTGGTAAGGATGAGGTCACCGGTTCAACTCCGGTTATGGGCTCCACTAATATAAAGTGTTTTTTTGTTAATAATTTACCCTGGAGAGACGTTTCCATGTCTAAGGAAAAGTTCGAACGTAATAAACCACATGTAAACGTGGGCACAATTGGCCACGTTGACCATGGTAAAACCACACTGACTGCTGCGCTGACCAAGTGTATGGCAGAAAAGCACGGTGGTGCAGTTAAAGCATTTGACCAAATTGATAATGCACCGGAAGAAAGAGCGCGTGGTATCACGATCGCGACTTCACACGTAGAGTATGAGTCAGACAATCGTCACTATGCCCACGTTGACTGCCCGGGACACGCTGACTACGTTAAAAACATGATCACGGGTGCTGCTCAGATGGACGGAGCGATCTTAGTATGCTCCGCTGCAGATGGCCCAATGCCACAAACGCGTGAGCACATCCTGTTATCACGTCAGGTTGGTGTACCTTATATTCTGGTATTCATGAACAAAGCAGACATGGTTGATGATGCTGAGTTAATCGAGCTGGTAGAAATGGAAATCCGTGAGTTATTGGATCTTTACGACTTCCCAGGTGACGATACGCCAATCATCGTTGGTTCGGCCTTAAAAGCACTGGAGGGTGATACCTCTGACATCGGTGTACCTGCGATCGAGAAACTGGTTGAAGCAATGGATTCATACATTCCAGAGCCAGTTCGTGATACAGACAAAGAATTCCTGATGCCGGTTGAAGATGTATTCTCAATCTCAGGTCGTGGTACGGTTGTAACAGGTCGTATCGAACGCGGTATCGTACACACAGGTGACGAAATCGAAATTGTTGGTATTCGCGACACTCAAACCACTACTTGTACTGGTGTTGAAATGTTCCGCAAACTGCTGGACGAAGGTCAAGCGGGTGATAACGTAGGTCTGTTATTACGTGGTACTAAGCGTGAAGATGTAGAGCGTGGTCAGGTATGTTGTAAGCCTGGTTCAGTTAAGCCGCACACTACCTTCGAAACAGAAGTTTATATACTAAGCAAAGATGAAGGTGGTCGTCACACGCCATTCTTCAACAACTACCGTCCCCAGTTCTACTTCCGTACAACTGATGTGACCGGTGCTTGTGATCTGCCAGAAGGCACAGAAATGGTAATGCCAGGTGATAACGTCAAAATGACAGTTACCCTGATTGCCCCAATCGCGATGGAAGAAGGTTTACGCTTCGCTATTCGTGAAGGTGGCCGTACCGTTGGTGCAGGTGTTGTAAGTAAAATTATTGAGTAATCAATAGTTTATGAAAACAGCTGGCAGCCCTGTGGTTGCCAGCTGTTCTAGTTTAGGCCAGTGGCTCAATTGGTAGAGCAGCGGTCTCCAAAACCGCAGGTTGGGGGTTCGAGTCCCTCCTGGCCTGCCACTTTTAACTAAGTAGCTGGTGTAATAATGGTCGCTTCAAGCGAATCTGGAAAGTCTAAATTAGATACTGTGAAGCTGTTGTTGGCTTTGATGTTGTTGGGGTTGGGTGTTTTTGGTTTTTATTATTTTGAAGACCAGTCTCAGTTATATCGGGTTATTGCTTTACTGGTTATAGGAATTATAGCTGTTGCGGTGGTTTATACCACGGCAATTGGTAAGCGTGTTGCGGGTTTTGTGCGTGATTCGCGAACAGAAGTTCGAAAGGTTGTGTGGCCGTCCCGTCAGGAAACTATTCAAACGACATTGATCGTCATTGTTGCGGTATTTATTATAGGTATCTTCCTGTGGTTGCTTGATATGCTGCTGCTTTGGGGAGTGCAGATGTTGACAGGTCAAGGAGGCTAGTCATGTCAATGCGCTGGTATGTTGTACATGCCTATTCAAATTTTGAAGCAAAAGTTGCCCGTTCACTGCGTGAGCAGGCTGAGCTGCATGGTGTTGCTGATAAATTCGGCGAAATTTTGGTGCCGACTGAAGAAGTTGTAGAAATCAGAGAAGGCAGCAAGCATCGCAGTGAGCGTAAGTTTTTTCCAGGTTATGTGCTGGTGCATATGGAAATGAATGATGATACCTGGCATCTGGTTAAAGACACGCCAAAAGTGCTGGGTTTTATCGGTGGTACTTCTGACAAGCCTGCACCGATCTCGGACAAGGAGGCTGAATCAATCTTACAGCGAGTACAGGATGGTGTTGAAAAACCAAGACCTAAGGTGCTGTACGAGACTGGTGAGGTTGTACGTGTTACAGATGGCCCATTTAATGACTTTAATGGTGTTGTCGAAGAAATCGACTATGAAAAGAATCGGCTTAAAGTCGCTGTTCTTATCTTTGGTCGCTCTACGCCGGTCGAATTAGGTTTCGGTCAGGTAGAAAAAGCGTAATTAGTTTAAAGCTGCTGCGCTGTATTAATTTAAATTTATTAACCCAATGGGGAGCCGCGAGGCGTTTGCACCCGACGGAGAGTTAAAATGGCTAAGAAAGTCGAAGCTTATATCAAGCTGCAGGTTCCTGCAGGTGAAGCAAACCCAAGTCCACCGGTTGGTCCTGCGCTGGGTCAGCACGGTGTTAACATTATGGAGTTTTGTAAGGCCTTTAATGCTGCAACACAAAGTCTTGAAAAAGGTTTGCCAATTCCTGTTGTGATTACTGTCTACAGCGACCGTAGTTTCACTTACGTTACAAAAACACCACCTGCGGCAATTTTGCTGCGCAAAGCTGCCGGAATTGCTAAGGGTAGTGGTACCCCAAATACTGTTAAAGTGGGTACTGTTAACCGCGCTCAGCTGGAAGAGATAGCGACCACTAAAAAGCCTGATTTAACCGCTGCTGATATGGATGCGGCGGTCAGAACAATCGCTGGTACAGCGCGTAGCATGGGTCTTGATACAGAGGGTGTTAACTAATGGCTAAATTATCTAAGCGTGCAAAGTTGTTTGCTGAAAAGGTTGATGCTAACAAATCATACGTTATCGAAGATGCGTTTGCGCTGGTTAAAGAATTGGCGACTGCAAAGTTTTCAGAGTCGATTGATGTTTCGGTTAATCTGGGTATTGATCCGAAGAAATCTGATCAGGTTGTTCGTGGCTCTACCATTATGCCTAATGGTACTGGTAAGACGGTTCGTGTTGCTGTTTTTGCGCAAGGTGCAAATGCAGATGCGGCAACTGAGGCCGGTGCTGATGTGGTCGGTTTTGAAGATCTGGCAGAAAGCATAAAAGGTGGTGATCTGGATTTTGATGTTGTTATTGCTTCTCCTGATGCAATGCGTGTGGTTGGTGCATTAGGTCAGGTGTTAGGTCCACGTGGTTTAATGCCTAACCCGAAAGTAGGCACAGTAACTCCAGATGTGGCAACTGCCGTTAAAAATGCAAAGTCTGGTCAGGTGCGTTACCGCGCAGATAAGGGCGGTATTATCCATGCGTCGATTGGTAAGGCGGATTTTGAAGTTGCAGCACTGAAAGGTAATCTTAATGCGCTGATTTCTGATCTGGTTAAAGCCAAGCCAGCAGCTGCTAAAGGTGTTTATCTGAAGAAGATTGCAGTTTCTTCTACCATGGGTCCTGGTGTTACTGTAGATCTTTCAAGTTTATAAAAAGTTTTGACCGTATAACCTGTCCGCAGGTTATACGTACGTCAAAGACCGTCGGTGGAGCTTGTTAGTGCAATCTCCTTAATTGAATAGTATTTATTCTGCCGGCGCAGACGGTAGTCCCGGATTTTTCGGTTCGCCGTAGGTGGGTTATCAGAATCATATGATGAAGATAATCTTTTAATAGGATCGGAGTGGCTCTTGATGAGTTGTTCCATTCGATCTGGAGAAGTAAACGTGGCATTAAATCTCGAAGACAAAAAAAGCATTGTCGCTGAGGTTGCTGCGGTTGCTGCTACAGCCCACTCGGCTGTTGCTGCTGAATATAGTGGTTTAACAGTAGGTGAAATGACGGAATTGCGTGAAAAAGCACGTAATGAAGGTGTTTACCTGAGGGTTGTGAAAAACTCTTTAGCGCGCAGAGCATTTGAAGGAACTGATTTTGAATGTATGGGTGATGACCTTGTAGGTCAGCTTGTACTTGCATTATCGATTGAAGATCCTGGTTGTGCTGCTCGTGTAGTAAAAGATTTTTCAAAAGCACATGACAAATTAGTCACCAAAATGGTGTCGATCGGTGGGGAGAAGTTGGATGCGTCAGCACTGGCGCAACTGGCTAGCTTACCGACTTATGATCAGGCAATCAGCATGCTGATGTCGGTTATGAAAGCACCGGTTGAGAAGTTTGTTCGTACTTTGGCAGAACCGCACGCTAAGATGGTTCGTACTGTTGCGGCAGTTCGTGATCAGAAACAGGCGTCTGCATAATTGTAAATTAAATTGATTTAACCCCGGTTGAATCGAACTGAAAAGTATATTGGAGAATTATCGTGGCTGTATCTAAAGATGATATTTTAGACACTATTTCAAACATGTCTGTAATGGAAGTTGTTGAGTTAATCGAAGCAATGGAAGAAAAATTCGGCGTATCTGCTGCTGCTGCTGTTGCTGTTGCAGCACCTGCTGCTGGCGGTGACGCTGGTGCTGCTGCTGAGAAAGAAGACTTCGACGTTGTTATGACTAGCTTCGGCGCTAACAAAGTTGCTGTTATCAAAGCGGTACGTGGTATCACTGGTCTTGGTCTTAAAGAAGCTAAAGAAATGGTTGAAGGCGTTCCTTCTACTATTAAAGAAGCCGCTCCTAAAGGCGAAGCAGAAGATATTAAGAAACAGCTTGAAGAAGCTGGCGCTGCAGTCGATCTTAAGTAATAAGCTTCAGACTTGCTGAATAGCAATATTACTTCAGCTTGAGCAAAAGGCTGGTGACGATTATGTCGCCGGCCTTTTCCTGCTTGTGCTTACAGGGTTTGTAGCGCAAGTTTATATTTAATTGACAATATTTAATTAAGAGGATTCCCGATGGCATATTCCTTTACCGATAAAAAACGCATCCGCAAGGATTTCGGTAAACGCGCTGCAGTCGTAGATGTACCTTATTTACTATCGACTCAGATCAAATCCTATCGTTCATTTTTGCAACAGGATCAGTTACCTGATGCTAGAGATGAATCAGGTTTGCATGGCGCTTTCAAATCGGTGTTTCCGATTGTCAGTTATAACGGTTATGTATCACTCGAATATGTGAGTTACCGTCTTGGTGAGCCGGCGTTTGATGTTAAAGAATGTCAGTTGCGCGGGATGACATACTCATCACCACTGCGCGTCGTTCTGCGTCTGGTTATCTGCGATAAAGATGCGCCAGGCAAAAAGAAAGTGGTTAAGGATATTAAAGAGCAAGAAGTTTACATGGGTGAACTGCCTTTAATGACAGATAACGGTACGTTTGTTATCAATGGTACTGAGCGCGTTATTGTTTCTCAGTTGCACCGTTCGCCTGGTGTGTTTTTTGATCACGATAAAGGTAAAACGCATTCATCAGGCAAGTTGCTGTATTCCGCCCGGGTTATTCCTTACCGTGGGTCATGGTTGGACTTTGAGTTCGATCCCAAAGATTCTGTTTTTGTACGTATTGACCGTCGCCGTAAACTGCCGGCTACTGTTCTGCTGCGTGCATTAGGTTATGGTTCAGAAGAAATTCTGAAGATGTTTTTTGATACTATCGATTTCACAATTGCAAAAGATAAAGTTTCATTTGAAATGACACCTGATCGCTTGCGTGGTGAGTCGTTAACCTTTGATATAAAAGTTGGTAAAAAAGTACTGGTTGAAGCGGGTCGTCGTGTCACCATGCGCCATATCAAAGAAATGGAAGAAGCGAAGGTTACCAAGCTGGATGCACCGCTTGATTATTTGCTGGAAAAAATTCTTGCTCACGACATTATTGATGAATCAACCGGTGAAGTGTTAGCAGCTGCAAACAGCGAGTTTACAGAAGAGTTAATTGAAAAATTAACCGAAGCAAAAATTAAGTCATTTAAAGTGCTTTATACCAATGATCTTGATAAAGGTCCTTATATCTCGAATACGCTGGCGATTGATTCAACGACTACGCAGCTTGAAGCCATGGTAGAGATATACCGGATGATGCGCCCCGGCGAACCACCAACCAAGGATGCGGCTGAAAATCTGTTTGGCAACCTGTTCTTCGCCTCCGATCGTTATGATCTGTCCGGAGTTGGACGGATGAAATTTAACCGTCGTCTGGGTCGTGCTGATTCAAATGGTCAGGGTGTACTGTACGATTCAAAATACTTTGCTAGCCGAAAAGATGAAGGCTCTAAAGAACTACTAGAAGAGCTTGGCGAAACGTCTGATATCTTAGATGTGTTGATGCGTCTGATCGATATTCGTAACGGCAATGATATTGTTGATGATATTGATCATCTGGGTAACCGACGTATTCGTTGTGTTGGCGAAATGGCAGAAAACGTTTTCCGTGTCGGCCTGGTTCGTGTTGATCGTGCTGTCAAAGAGCGTCTAACACTGGCGGAATCTGAGGGCTTGATGCCGCAGGATCTAATTAATGCCAAGCCAGTCGCAGCAGCGGTAAAAGAGTTCTTTGGCTCAAGTCAGCTCTCTCAGTTTATGGATCAGAATAATCCATTGTCAGAGATCACGCATAAACGTCGTGTTTCTGCATTAGGTCCGGGTGGTTTGACTCGTGAGCGTGCTGGTTTTGAAGTGCGAGACGTGCATCCAACTCACTATGGTCGTTTATGCCCGATTGAAACGCCAGAGGGACCAAACATTGGTCTGATTAACTCACTGGCTGTTTACTCGCAAACCAATAACTATGGTTTCCTAGAAACACCATACCGAAAAGTGGTTGATGGGCAGGTTACCGATGATGTTGAGTACCTATCAGCGATTGAAGAAAGCAATTATGTAATCGCTCAGGCCAATGTCAGCGTTGATGCAAAAAATAAAATTACCGATGACATGGTAACGGTCAGGCACAAAAATGAAACCACGATGGCGACACCTGACAAAGTGAATTACATGGATGTCTCGCCAAAGCAGATTGTCTCGGTTGCTGCGTCACTGATTCCTTTCCTTGAGCACGATGATGCTAACCGTGCACTGATGGGCTCGAACATGCAGCGTCAGGCGGTCCCAACCTTACGTGCTGATAAGCCGGTTGTTGGTACGGGTATGGAGCGTACGGTTGCTATCGATTCAGGTGCGACCGTGGTCGCCACCCGTGGCGGTATTATTGATGCGGTCGATGCGTCTCGTATAGTTATCCGTGTCAATGATGCAGAAGCTGTAGATAGTGATTCAATGGTTGATATTTATAACCTGACTAAATACACGCGTTCAAATCAGAATACCTGTATTAACCAGAAACCTCTGGTTAAGCTCGGTGATGTTGTGGCGCGCGGTGATGTGCTGGCCGATGGTCCTTCTACCGATCTGGGTGAGCTAGCGCTGGGTCAGAATATGATGGTCGCGTTCATGCCGTGGAATGGTTATAACTTCGAGGATTCGATTCTGATCTCAGAACGGGTTGTTGAAGAGGATCGTTACACAACCATTCATATTCAGGAATTAACCTGTGTTGCTCGTGATACTAAACTGGGTTCAGAAGATATTTCTGCCGATATCCCGAATGTCTCAGAAGGTCTGTTATCAAAACTGGATGAGTCAGGAATTGTCTATATCGGTGCAGAAGTAAAACCGAACGATATTCTGGTCGGTAAGGTCACGCCTAAAGGTGAGACGCAGCTGACTCCGGAAGAAAAACTGCTGCGTGCAATCTTTGGCGAAAAAGCCTCAGATGTGAAAGATACTTCTTTACGGGTGCCTTCAAGTGTTGCCGGTACCGTAATCGGTGTACAGGTCTTCACTCGTGATGGTGTTGAAAAAGACAAGCGCGCACTGGAAATTGAAGATGAACAGCTGCAGGGTATCCGTAAAGATATCGCTGATCAGTGGCGTATTATCGAAGCGGATATCCAGTCTCGTATTCGTCTTCTGGTAACTGATCAGGTTGCAGCTGGTGGTCCTGCTGGTCTTAAGTCGGGCGCTAAAGTAACCACTGATTATCTGGATGCTTTGGCAGCAGATAAGTGGTCTGAGATTCGTATGAAAGATGACGGATTAAATACTCAGGTTGAGCGGATGACTGCGCAGCTGGCATCGCAGCGCGAGCGCCTAGATGCGTTCTTTGAAGAAAAGAAAAACAAAATCACTGGCGGCGATGATCTGGCGCCTGGTGTTTTGAAAATGATTAAGGTTTACCTCGCTGTTAAGCGTCGTATGCAGCCAGGTGACAAGATGGCTGGTCGTCACGGAAACAAGGGTGTTGTTTCCATGATAGTGCCGGTAGAAGATATGCCACATATGGCAGATGGCACAACCGTTGATATCGTGCTTAATCCTTTGGGTGTTCCGTCACGTATGAATGTCGGTCAGATTCTTGAAACACATCTGGGTATGGCGGCTAAAGGCCTTGGTGTCAAGATCGGCAAAATGCTTGACAGTAATGCTAATGCGGCTGAAATGCGCGACTTCCTGGGTCAGGTTTATAACCATACCGGTGACGTTAAGCAAGAAAACCTGAATGAGTTTAGCGATGATGAAGTGATGGCGATGTCGAATAATCTACGCGGTGGCGTGCCGATGGCAACACCTGTATTTGACGGCGCTGCCGAAACCGATATCCGTGCCATGCTGAAACTGGCAGATCTGTCAGAAACCGGTCAGACCACACTGTATGACGGTCGTACTGGTGAACAGTTTGATCGTCCGGTCACGGTGGGTTACATGTATGTATTAAAACTCAATCACTTGGTTGATGACAAAATGCATGCGCGTTCTACCGGTCCATACTCTCTGGTTACGCAACAGCCGCTGGGTGGTAAAGCTCAGTTTGGTGGTCAGCGTTTCGGGGAAATGGAGGTCTGGGCATTACAGGCTTACGGTGCTGCTTATACGCTGCAGGAAATGTTAACCGTGAAATCGGATGATGTAGCCGGTCGTAATAAGATGTACAAAAATATCGTTGATGGTGATCATCGTATGGAAGCTGGTATGCCAGAATCCTTCAATGTATTACTGAAAGAGATTCGTGCTCTTGCCATTAACATTGAACTGGAACAGGATTCCTGATCGGGCAGGGCTGTGCTAACACAGCCCTGATTGATTTACTGACGTTTAATCGATTTAACTTTAGGAGATAGGCCTTGAAAGATCTGCTCAAGCTTATAAAGCAACAGGGTCAAATTGAAGATTTTGATGCCATTCGTATTGGTCTTGCATCACCCGATATGATTCGTTCCTGGTCTTACGGCGAAGTGAAAAAGCCGGAGACTATTAACTATCGTACATTTAAACCAGAGCGTGACGGTTTGTTCTGCGCCAAGATTTTTGGTCCGATCAAAGATTTTGAATGCCTCTGTGGAAAATACAAGCGACTAAAGCACCGCGGTGTTGTTTGTGAGAAGTGTGGTGTTGAAGTAACGCAATCTAAAGTGCGTCGTGACCGCATGGGACATATTGAACTTGCGAGTCCGGTTGCGCATATCTGGTTCTTAAAATCATTACCGTCGCGCATTGGTTTATTGCTGGATATGACGCTGCGTGAAATTGAGCGCGTGCTGTATTTCGAAGCATTTGTTGTAACCGATCCTGGTATGACAACGCTGGAGCCAAAACAATTACTGACAGACGAAACTTATCTGGAAGCGATTGAAGAGCACGGTGATGAATTCGAAGCGCTGATGGGTGCCGAGGCTGTCTTTAAATTATTGTCGCGCCTAGATCTGCAAAAAGAAACAGTCCAGCTTCGTGAAGACATGGGAGCGACTAAATCAGAAACCAAGCTCAAGCGTCTTTCTAAGCGCCTGAAACTGGTTGAATCATTCATTCAGTCGGGCAACAAGCCGCAGTGGATGATTATGACGATCCTGCCGGTTCTGCCGCCTGATTTACGTCCGCTGGTGCCGCTGGATGGTGGTCGTTTCGCGACTTCTGATCTGAATGATTTATACCGTCGTGTGATAAACCGTAATAATCGTCTGAAGCGTTTGTTAGAGCTTTATGCGCCAGACATTATCGTGCGTAATGAAAAACGTATGTTGCAGGAATCAGTAGATGCGTTACTGGATAACGGTCGCCGTGGTCGCGCGATTACCGGTACTAATAAGCGTCCTCTGAAATCACTGGCTGATATGATCAAAGGTAAGCAGGGCCGTTTCCGTCAAAACTTATTGGGTAAGCGTGTCGATTATTCAGGTCGTTCAGTTATCGTGGTTGGTCCAAAGCTGAAATTACATCAGTGCGGTCTGCCAAAGAAAATGGCGCTGGAATTATTTAAGCCATTTATTTTTAGTAAATTGCATCGTCGTGGTTTAGCGACAACGATCAAAGCTGCGAAGAAGCTGGTTGAGAAAGAAGGTGCGGAAGTTTGGGATATCCTTGATGAAGTGATTCGCGAACATCCTGTTATGCTTAACCGTGCGCCAACTCTTCACAGACTGGGTATTCAGGCGTTTGAGCCGGTTCTGATTGAAGGTAAAGCGATTCAGTTGCATCCATTGGTTTGTACCGCATTTAACGCTGATTTCGATGGTGACCAGATGGCGGTACACGTGCCATTGTCAATCGAGGCGCAGTTAGAAACGCGTGCCCTGATGTTGTCAACTAATAATGTATTGTCACCAGCATCAGGTGAGCCAATTATCGTACCGTCACAGGATATCGTACTCGGTCTGTATTACATGACCCGTACTTCAGTTAATGACAAAGGCGAAGGCATGTACTTTGCGGATGTGACTGAGGCGATGCGTGCCTATGACGCCGGTGTTGTTTCCATTCAGTCGCTGGTTAAAATTCGAATTCGTGAAGTCTCAAATGATCAGAATGGTGAAAGACAAGTCACTAATAAAATATATGAGACTACAGTAGGCCGCGCCATTATTTCAGAATTATTGCCTGAAAGAATTCCGTTTGATGTAGTTGATCGGGATCTGACTAAGAAAGCTATTTCGAATCTGATCAATGCCTGCTACCGTCGTGTTGGCCTGAAAGACACGGTTATCTTTGCTGACAAACTGATGTACACCGGGTTTAAATACTCGACTAAAGCGGGTGCTTCAATCTGCATCGGCGATATGGTTATACCGGAAGAAAAAGCACCTTTACTGGCAGCGGCTGAAGCCGAAGTGCGTGAAATAGAGGAGCAGTATTCGTCTGGTCTGGTTACCAATGGTGAGCGCTATAACAAAGTTGTCGATATCTGGTCTCATGCCAATGATCGCGTTGCCAAGGCGATGATGGATAAACTGGGTACTGATGAAGTTGAAACCAAAGATGGCGAGATGGTTAAACAGCCTTCTTTCAACAATATCTTTATGATGGCCGACTCCGGTGCTCGTGGTAGTGCGGCACAGATTCGTCAGTTAGCTGGTATGCGTGGTCTGATGGCGAAGCCGGATGGCTCGATCATTGAAACGCCTATTAAAGCAAACTTCCGTGAAGGTCTGGACGTTTTACAGTACTTTATATCCACTCACGGTGCACGTAAGGGTCTGGCTGATACCGCACTGAAAACAGCAAACTCAGGATATCTGACGCGTCGACTGGTTGATGTGGCACAGGATATGGTGGTATCGATTGACGATTGTGGTACCGAGAATGGTCTGACCATGACGCCGATTATTGAAGGTGGTGATGTTGTGCTGCCGTTACATGAGCGTACTCTGGGGCGTGTCACAGCGGTGGATGTGTTTAAGCCAGGAACTGAAGAGGTGCTGGTCGAAAAAGGTACCATGCTGGATGAAGCTCTGGTTAATATGCTGGAAGAAAGCGGTGTGGATGAGCTGCTGGTTCGCTCTGCGATCACCTGTGATGCTGAGTACGGCGTCTGCAAGAAATGCTATGGCCGTGACTTAGGTCGGGGGCATCTGGTTAATCGTGGTGAAGCGGTTGGTGTCATCGCGGCGCAATCAATCGGTGAGCCGGGTACCCAGTTAACCATGCGTACTTTCCATATTGGTGGTGCGGCATCGCGTTCGGCGGCAGCTAATAATATTGCTGTTAAAACTACGGGTAGTATGCGTTACCACAATATGAAAGTGGTAAAACAGACAAGTGGAAACTACGTATCGGTCTCTCGGTCAGGTGAAATCGGCGTGGTTGATGATGCTGGTCGTGAAAAAGAGCGTTATAAATTACCATACGGCTCAATCATCTCGATAGCGGAAGGCAAATCGGTTGAAGCGGGGCAGATCGTGGCTACCTGGGATCCGCATACGCACCCAATTATTACCGAGGTTGCTGGTCGCGTTCAGTTCGGTGAGTTTATCGAAGGTATGTCAGTGCAGAAAGAGGCTGACGAGATTACCGGTCTGTCGTCAATAGTCGTTATCGATGCCAAGCAGCGTAGTAGTGCTGGTCGTGACATGCGTCCAATGGTTAAGCTGGTTGATGTAAAAGGTAATGACCTGATGATTGCAGGCACTGACATTCCTGCACAGTACTTCCTGCCAGGTGGTGCCATCGTTAACATTACCGACGGTGCTGAAGTGGCGGTTGGTGACGTGGTTGCCCGTATTCCACAGGAATCTTCAAAAACACGTGATATTACCGGTGGTCTGCCACGGGTAGCTGACTTATTTGAGGCACGTAAGCCAAAAGAATCTGCGATTTTGGCGGAAATCACCGGTATTGTGGGTTTTGGTAAGGAGACAAAAGGTAAGCAGCGTCTGATGATCACTGATGAAAACGGTGATAGTTATGAAGAGCTGATACCCAAGTGGCGCCACATCAATGCGTTCGAGGGTGAGCGTGTTGTTCAGGGTGAGGTGCTGGCAGATGGTGAGTTGAATCCGCATGACATTCTGCGCCTGAAAGGTGTTGAGCCGTTGGCAGAGTATCTGGTTAAAGAGATACAGGATGTTTATCGTCTGCAGGGCGTAAAGATTAACGATAAGCACATTGAAGTAATCGTTAGACAAATGCTGCGTAAAGTTGATATTCATACCTCTGGTGACAGTAGCTTCCTGAAAGGTGAGATTCTGGAATATCGTCGTATTGTTGAAGAAAACGAAAAGCTGATTGCAGCAGGTAAGGCGCCGTGTACCTTTGAGCGTGTATTGCTGGGTATTACGAAAGGCTCGCTGGTTACCGAATCGTTTATTTCTGCGGCATCGTTCCAGGAAACGACGCGGGTTCTGACTGAGGCGGCAGTTCGTGGCAGCAAAGACGATCTTCGTGGTCTGAAGGAAAATGTTATCGTTGGTCGCCTGATTCCGGCGGGCACAGGACTGGCATTCCATGATGAGCGTCGCAAGCGTCGTTCGGATTTTGATGCAATGACTGCTCTTGCTGAAGTGACTCCGGTTTCAGATGAAGAAGAATCAGTAACAGAAGATAGTTAATCTATTTAACAGCCCTTAATCGGGGTAATTGTTAAATAATCATTTAGCCTCTTGACAGAGGCTAGCTAGAAGCATAGTATGTGCGCCTCGCGACAGGCTGGTTAGTCTGTCGCTTGCGTTTATGCGTTTAAATTGCGCGTTATATACCTAAATATGTAGCGGGTTTTGGAGAAGAGTGTTCCATGACAACTATTAATCAGTTGGTTCGTAAGCCGCGTAAGCGCAAGCCAATGAAAAGTAACGTACCGGCGTTGGAAGCATGCCCACAAAGACGTGGTGTTTGTACCCGTGTTTATACAACAACGCCGAAGAAACCAAACTCAGCGATGCGTAAAGTAGCTCGTGTGCGTCTGACCAGTGGTTATGAGGTCACCAGTTATATCGGTGGTGAAGGTCATAACTTACAAGAGCATTCCGTGATACTCATCCGTGGTGGTCGTGTAAAAGATTTACCTGGTGTTCGTTATCATGTGGTTCGTGGTAGCCTGGATACACAGGGTGTTGAAGCTCGTAAGCAAGGCCGTTCTAAATACGGTACTAAACGACCTAAAGGTTAACGGATACTGATATGCCAAGAAGAAGAGAAGTCCCAAAACGCATTATATTGCCAGACCCTAAATTCGGGAATCTGGTATTAGCTAAATTCATGAATATGATTATGTACAGCGGTAAAAAAGCTGTTGCAGAAAAAATCGTATATGGTGCGCTGGATCATATGGCGTCAAAAGGTGCTGCTGCACCAGTAGAAATGCTAGAGAAGGCACTTGAGAATGTGAGTCCTGCGGTTGAGGTTAAGTCACGCCGTGTTGGTGGTGCGACATATCAGGTACCTGTTGAAGTGCGTCATTCGCGTCGTCAGACGCTGGCTATGCGCTGGATTATCGATGCGGCGCGTAAGCGTGGCGAAAAGTCGATGGATCTTAAGCTGGCTGGTGAGTTGATGGATGCTTCTGAAAGTCGTGGTTCTGCGGTTAAGAAGCGTGAAGATACCCATCGTATGGCTGATGCTAATAAGGCGTTCGCACATTACCGTTGGTAATAAAACGAGTAATACTAGTATAAGGTTTTAAAAGTGGCACGCACGACTCCTATTGAGCGTTATCGAAATGTTGGCATCATGGCGCATATTGATGCAGGCAAGACGACAACGACAGAGAGGGTGCTGTATTACACTGGAGTATCTCACAAAATAGGTGAGGTGCACGATGGTGCTGCTACCATGGACTGGATGGAGCAGGAGCAGGAGCGTGGTATTACCATTACGTCTGCTGCTACTACCTGTTTCTGGCAGGGTATGGATAAGCAATACGAGCAACATCGTATTAATATTATCGATACCCCAGGGCATGTTGATTTTACAATAGAGGTCGAGCGTTCGTTGCGTGTGCTCGACGGAGCGGTTGCTGTTTTTTGTGCGGTTGGTGGTGTTGAGCCTCAATCGGAGACGGTATGGCGTCAGGCGGATAAGTATCATGTACCGCGAATGGCCTTTATCAATAAAATGGACCGTACCGGTGCTGATTTTCTGCGTGTGGTTGAGCAGATAAAGAAACGATTGGGTGCAAACCCGGTGCCAATGCAAATTGCAATTGGTGCAGAAGAACAATTCGCAGGCGTCGTCGATCTGGTTAAGATGAAGGCGATTTACTGGGAAGAGGAAAATATGGGTGTCGCGTTCGAAGAACGTGATATTCCTGCCGGGATCTATGACCTGGCTGCTGAGTGGCGCGAGCACATGCTTGAAGCTGCGGCCGAATCTTCAGAAGAATTGATGGATAAGTACCTAGAAAACGGTGATCTGTCATCAGAAGATATTAAGCAGGGTATACGAGTTCGTACTTTATCTAATGAACTTATTCCTGTTTTATGTGGTTCCGCCTTTAAGAATAAAGGTGTTCAGTCAATGCTGGATGCGGTGGTTGATTATATGCCGTCGCCGCTCGATGTGCCGCCGATTAAGGGTGAGTTGCCGGGTGCAGAAGTGGGTGAAAGACATGCTTCTGATAGTGAGCCGTTTGCAGCGCTGGCATTTAAGATAGCGACCGATCCGTTTGTGGGTACGCTGACGTTTTTTAGAGTTTATTCCGGTGTCTTGAAAACCGGTGATGCGGTCTTTAATTCTGTAAAAGAGAAAAAAGACCGGGTCGGGCGTATTGTGCAGATGCATGCCAATAGCCGTGAAGAAGTTAAAGAAGTGCGAGCAGGCGACATTGCTGCTGCTATCGGGCTTAAGAATGTAACAACTGGCGACACCTTGTGTGTTGTTGATGATCCGATCGTGTTAGAGCGTATGGATTTCCCGGAGCCGGTTATCTCGGTTGCGGTAGAGCCAAGAACCCTCGCTGATCAGGATAAAATGGCGATTGCTTTAGCTAAGCTGGCTAATGAGGATCCTTCTTTTCGGGTACGTACCGACGAAGAATCTGGTCAGACTATCATCGCTGGTATGGGTGAGTTGCACCTAGAGATTATAGTTGATCGTATGAAACGCGAATTTGGCGTTGAAGCGAATGTTGGTAATCCTCAGGTCTCGTACCGTGAGGCTATTCGCAAAACGGTAGAGCAGGAAGGGAAGTTTGTTCGTCAATCGGGTGGTCGTGGTCAATACGGTCATGTCTGGTTGAGGCTTGAGCCGCTCGAGCAAGGTGCTGGCTATGAGTTTGTTAGCGAGATTGTGGGTGGTGCGGTACCCAAGGAATATATACCTGCTGTTGATAAAGGTGTTCAGGAGCAGATGGAAAGCGGCGTGCTTTCAGGCTATCCGTTAGTGGATGTAAGGGTTACTTTGTTTGATGGTTCTTACCATGATGTCGACTCAAATGAGATGGCATTCAAGGTGGCAGGTTCCATGGGTTTAAGGCAGGCTGCTTTAGAGGCTGATCCTGTATTGCTTGAGCCCATGATGAAGGTTGAGGTTGTTACCCCGGAAGATCACATGGGTGATGTGATGGGTGATCTCAATCGTCGGCGTGGCATTGTGCAGGGGATGGACGATGTGCCGGCAGGTAAAGTAATTAGTGCCGAAGTTCCGTTGTCGGAAATGTTCGGTTATGCGACATCTTTGAGGTCAGCAACTCAGGGTCGTGCGACCTACTCCATGGAGTTTGCGCACTATGCTGAAGCCCCGTCAAGTGTTGCTGATGTTGTGATTAATCACTAGAGGATTTCTGGTTGATTAAAAAGAATTTAACGATTATTAAGAGGTAAGAGCTGTGTCTAAGGAAAAGTTCGAACGTAATAAACCACATGTAAACGTGGGCACAATTGGCCACGTTGACCATGGTAAAACCACACTGACTGCTGCGCTGACCAAGTGTATGGCAGAAAAGCACGGTGGTGCAGTTAAAGCATTTGACCAAATTGATAATGCACCGGAAGAAAGAGCGCGTGGTATCACGATCGCGACTTCACACGTAGAGTATGAGTCAGACAATCGTCACTATGCCCACGTTGACTGCCCGGGACACGCTGACTACGTTAAAAACATGATCACGGGTGCTGCTCAGATGGACGGAGCGATCTTAGTATGCTCCGCTGCAGATGGCCCAATGCCACAAACGCGTGAGCACATCCTGTTATCACGTCAGGTTGGTGTACCTTATATTCTGGTATTCATGAACAAAGCAGACATGGTTGATGATGCTGAGTTAATCGAGCTGGTAGAAATGGAAATCCGTGAGTTATTGGATCTTTACGACTTCCCAGGTGACGATACGCCAATCATCGTTGGTTCGGCCTTAAAAGCACTGGAGGGTGATACCTCTGACATCGGTGTACCTGCGATCGAGAAACTGGTTGAAGCAATGGATTCATACATTCCAGAGCCAGTTCGTGATACAGACAAAGAATTCCTGATGCCGGTTGAAGATGTATTCTCAATCTCAGGTCGTGGTACGGTTGTAACAGGTCGTATCGAACGCGGTATCGTACACACAGGTGACGAAATCGAAATTGTTGGTATTCGCGACACTCAAACCACTACTTGTACTGGTGTTGAAATGTTCCGCAAACTGCTGGACGAAGGTCAAGCGGGTGATAACGTAGGTCTGTTATTACGTGGTACTAAGCGTGAAGATGTAGAGCGTGGTCAGGTATGTTGTAAGCCTGGTTCAGTTAAGCCGCACACTACCTTCGAAACAGAAGTTTATATACTAAGCAAAGATGAAGGTGGTCGTCACACGCCATTCTTCAACAACTACCGTCCCCAGTTCTACTTCCGTACAACTGATGTGACCGGTGCTTGTGATCTGCCAGAAGGCACAGAAATGGTAATGCCAGGTGATAACGTCAAAATGACAGTTACCCTGATTGCCCCAATCGCGATGGAAGAAGGTTTACGCTTCGCTATTCGTGAAGGTGGCCGTACCGTTGGTGCGGGCGTTGTAAGTAAAATTATTGAGTAATTGAGAAAATGGCTACTAATCAAACAATACGTATTCGTCTTAAGGCTTATGACTATCGCTTAATTGATCGTTCTGCCGGAGAAATCGTAGAAACCGCAAAACGTACCGGTGCTCGAGTTTTGGGTCCGATACCTTTGCCTACAAAGAAAGAACGCTTTACGGTTTTGATATCGCCACACGTGAATAAAGATGCGCGTGATCAATATGAGATCCGTACTCATAAGCGTTTGCTGGATATCGTAGATCCTACAGATAAAACTGTAGATGCTTTAATGAAGCTTGATCTCGCTGCTGGCGTAGATGTGCAAATAAAACTCAACTAATCGAAATTTATCTGTTATAATGCGTGATTCGCTGGCCCGGAATTACTTCTGGGCCAGTTGTATAATGGGTTTGAGTGATTGCATTTATTTGCATTAAGAATTTAGTTTCCAATATATGTTTCCTGGGTGGAAAAAATGGCTTTGGGTCTAGTAGGTAAAAAATCTGGAATGACGCGCATCTTCACTGAAGATGGTGTGTCGATCCCTGTAACTGTTGTTGAAGTTGCACCTAATCGTGTTACTCAATTAAAGAACATTGAGAGTGATGGTTATTGTGCTATCCAGGTAACGACAGGAACAAAGCGCGCTTCTCGTGTAAATAAGGCGAAAGCGGGTCACTTTAGTAAGGCGGGTGTTGAAGCCGGTTCGGGTTTGTGGGAGTTTCGTGTTGAAGCTGATGCAATGACTGAGCTGCAGCCTGGCTCTGAGTTTAATGTGGATGTGTTTGAAGATGGTCAGATAGTTGATGTTACTGGCCAGAGCATAGGTAAAGGTTTTCAGGGCGGTATTAAGCGTCATAACTTCTCTATGCAAGATGCAACGCATGGTAACTCCCTGTCGCACCGTTCAAACGGTTCGATCGGTATGAACCAGACGCCTGGTCGTGTATTTAAAGGTAAGAAGATGTCGGGTCATATGGGTGCGCGTCAGCGTACTGCTCAGAACCTGGAAGTTGTTCGTGTCGATACAGATCGTGGTTTGCTGCTGATTAAAGGCGCGATACCAGGCTCTAAGGGCGGCGACGTAATCATTAAACCTGCTGCCAAAGCATAACGAATTTCGAGGTTCCTAGAGAATGGATCTGCAAATTTTAAACGGTTCAAATAATGTGTCTGTCAATGATGCGATTTTTGGCTGTGATTTTAAAGAAGGTTTGGTACATCAGGCGGTTACTGCATTTATGTCAGGCGCGCGTCAGGGTACTAAAGCGCAAAAGAGTCGCTCGGCAGTTCGCGGTGGCGGTGCTAAGCCATGGGCTCAGAAAGGTACAGGTCGTGCGCGAGCAGGCACCAGTCGTAGTCCGCTTTGGCGTTCTGGTGGCGTAACATTCGCTGCTCAGCCGCGTGACTATTCCGTTAAGTTGAATAAGAAAATGTATCGTGCTGCGATACGTTCTATTTTGTCAGAGCTGGTTCGTCAGGAGCGTTTGGTTGTTGTTGAGGATTTTGCGATTGCAGAGCCTAAAACAAAAGCTATGGTCGCTAAGATGAAAGAGTTTGGTGAGGGTAGTTCATTGATCGTTACCGAAACAGGTGATGAGGCTTTATACCTTTCAGCAAGAAATCTGATTAATGTTGAAGTGACAGATGTTTCTGGTCTGAATCCGGTTGCATTGGTTGGTTTTGATAGAGTTATTTTTACTGTTGGTTCTATCAGAGTTATCGAGGAGTGGTTAGCATGAATGAAGAACGCTTATTACAAGTGCTGTTAGCGCCTCATGTTTCTGAAAAAACGACAGCAGCTGCTGATGCAGTTAATCAGCACGTATTTAAGGTTGCAACTAATGCTACTAAAACCGAAATTAAACAAGCTGTTGAAAAGCTGTTTAATGTAAAGGTTTCAAAGGTTCAGGTTGTTAATGTAAAAGGCAAAAGCAAGCGCTTTGGCCAACGTTTAGGCAAGCGTTCAGACTGGCGTAAAGCATATATTGCTTTAGAAGCGGGTCAGGATATTGAACTTGCCGGCGCTAATTGAGTTAAGGGTTAATAAACGATGGCTATCGTAAAAACTAAACCAACTTCACCAGGTCGTCGCTTTGTTGTAAAGGTTGTTAATAAAGATCTTTACAAGGGCGAACCTCATAAGGCGCTGGTTGAGAAAAAATCCAAGAATGGTGGTCGTAATAATAACGGTCGCATTACTGTACGACATGTCGGTGGTGGTCATAAGCAGCGCTATCGTGTTGTTGATTTCAAACGTGATAAAGACGGCATTGAAGCAAAAGTTGAGCGTATTGAGTATGATCCAAATCGCACAGCCCATATTGCTTTGTTGGTATATAGCGATGGTGAACGTCGTTATATAATTGCACCAAAAGGTCTGCAGGCAGGTGATACTGTTGCTTCTGGTGCTAATGCGCCAATCAAGATTGGTAATACTTTGCCAATCAGAAATATACCTGTTGGTTCGCAAGTGCATTGCATTGAAATGAAGCCTGGTAAAGGTGCTCAGATTGCACGTAGCGCCGGCGCGGTAGTTCAGTTGGTTGCTCGTGAAGGCATTTATGCGTCTCTTAGACTGCGTTCAGGCGAGATGCGTAAAATCCATGTTGATTGTAAAGCTACAATCGGTGAAGTAGGTAACTCGGAGCATAGTCTTTCGTCACTGGGTAAAGCTGGTGCGACTCGCTGGCGCGGTGTTCGTCCGACGGTTCGTGGTGTTGCAATGAACCCGGTTGATCACCCACACGGTGGTGGTGAAGGTCGTACCTCTGGTGGTCGTCATCCTGTTTCTCCATGGGGTGTCCCAACTAAGGGTTACAAGACTCGTAGTAATAAACGTACGGACAAAATGATTGTTCGTAGACGTAATCGTAAATAATTGAGGTAGTACTGTGCCACGCTCACTTAAAAAAGGCCCGTTTATTGATCAACATCTGCTGAGAAAAGTAGAAGTTGCTAAAGAAGCAAATGACCGTCGTCCAATCAAAACTTGGTCTCGCCGTTCGGTTATCTTTCCAGAAATGGTTGGTTTAACGATCGCTGTGCATAATGGTCGTCAGCATATTCCTGTGTTAGTTAATGAGAATATGGTTGGTCATAAGTTAGGTGAGTTTGCGTTGACGCGTACATTCAAAGGTCACGTTGCTGACAAGAAATCTAGGTAGGACTGATCATGCAAGTTTCTTCAAAATTGAGATATGCCCGAATTTCTGCACAAAAATGCAGACTAGTTGCTGATCAGATCCGTGGTTTGCCGGTCGATCAGGCATTGCAGGAGTTAACCTTTAGCACTAAAAAAGCGGCTAAGATGGTTAAAAAAATACTTGAATCTGCAATTGCAAATGCCGAGCACAATGAAGGTGCTGATATTGATGATCTTAAAGTATCGACTGTTTTCGTTGATGAAGGTCCAACAATGAAACGAATTCAGCCTCGAGCAAAAGGTCGTGCGTATCGTATTTTAAAGCGCACAAGTCATATTACAGTCATGGTTGCGGATAGCTAAGAGAGATAATGTAATGGGTCAAAAAGTTCATCCAATTGGAATTCGTTTAGGTATCGCAACTGACTGGAGTTCAAAATGGTTTGCAGAAACAAAAGATTTTGCAAATCTACTGAATACCGATCTTACAGTTCGTGATTATCTGAAAACAAAACTGGCACATGCTTCAGTCAGTCGCATACAGATTGAGCGTCCTGCACGTTCGGCTGTTATTACCATACACACGGCTCGTCCAGGTGTTGTTATCGGTAAAAAAGGCGAAGATATTGAAAAGCTGAGACATGATGTTGCTGAGCGTATGGATATCCATGTTAATAATGTAAAAATTAACATTGAAGAAATTCGTAAGCCGGAGTTGGATGCGCAGTTAGTCGCTGAAGGTGTGGCGCAGCAGCTGGAACGTCGAGTTATGTTCCGTCGTGCAATGAAACGTTCAGTAAGTAATACGATGCGTATGGGTGCTCAGGGTATTAAAATCAATATCGCTGGTCGCCTGAACGGTGCTGAAATAGCTCGTGCAGAATGGTACAGAGAAGGTCGTGTTCCATTGCATACATTACGTGCTGATATTGATTATGGTGTCGCCAGAGCTAACACTACATACGGTGTTATTGGTATAAAAGTATGGATCTTCAAAGGTGAAGTTCATGATTTTTATGCCGTTAAAGACTCTGACGATAAGAACAAAAAGACTGCAGGCTAGGAAATAGATAGATGTTACAGCCAAAGCGTACAAAATTCAGAAAGGTGCATAAAGGTCGAAATCGCGGTCTTGCACAAAGTGGTAATAAAGTTAGTTTCGGTGAGTTTGGTTTAAAAGCTGTCGATCGCGGGCGTATTACTGCGCGTCAGATCGAAGCGGCTCGTCGTGCAATGACTCGTCACATTAAACGTGGTGGTAAAATCTGGATTCGAATTTTTCCAGACAAACCAATTACAACCAAGCCTTTAGAAGTTCGTATGGGTAAAGGTAAGGGTAATGTTGATTACTGGGTTGCTCAGGTTCAGCCAGGTAGCGTTCTTTATGAAATGGAAGGTGTTTCAGAAGAGCTAGCTCGTGAAGCATTTAAATTGGCGGCTGCAAAGCTTCCTATTAAAACTGTTTTCGTTAATCGTCAGGTGATGTAATGGCTATTGTTACTGCAAAAGAATATCGTGAAAAGTCTGTTGCTGACTTGCAACTTGAGTTGCTTGAATTGCGTCGTGAACAGTTTAATTTGCGCATGCAAAACGGCATTGGTCAGGCTTCAAAAAATCATTTGTTTGATAATGTGCGTAAAAACATCGCGCGCCTTAAAACAATTGTAAATGAAAAGACAATAGCGGGTGATAAATAATGAGTGATACTCAGACAGAAATCCAGCATTCACTAACAGGTCGTGTGACCAGTGACAAAATGGATAAAACCGTTACAGTAACTGTTGAGCGTCGTGTTCGTCATCCTCTTTATGGAAAGATTATCAAGCGTTCTTCAAAGTTTCATGTTCATGATGAAGCGAATGAATGTAATGTAAATGATGTTGTAACAATCGAGCAGTGTCGTCCGATTTCTAAACTGAAATCCTGGCGTCTGGTTAAGATTGTTGAGAAAGCAAGCCAGATTTAGTGGCTTTTTATAAGAATTTGCGAGTCGGAAATAACTAGCCATGATTCAGATGCAGACAGTTTTAAACGCGGCAGACAACAGTGGTGCCCGTCGTGTTCAGTGTATTAAGGTACTGGGTGGTTCACATCGTCGCTATGCAGCGGTTGGTGATGTCATCAAGGTAAGCATTAAAGATGCTATTCCACGCGGTAAAGTAAAGAAAGGCGAAGTATATAATGCAGTTGTAGTTCGTACTGCTAAAGGTATTCGTCGTCCGGACGGTTCTGTTATTCGCTTTGATTCAAATGCAGCAGTACTGTTAAACAATAATTTGCAGCCAATTGGTACTCGTATCTTTGGACCTGTTACTCGTGAATTACGTAATGAAAAATTCATGAAAATTATTTCTCTTGCACCAGAAGTGTTGTAAGGCGGAGTTAATAGAGATGCATAAGATTAAAAAAGGTGACGAAATTATCGTTACGGCAGGTAAAGATAAAGGTCGTCGCGGTAACGTTCTGCAGCTACTTGAGAATGATAAAATTCTGGTTGAAGGTGTGAATCTTGTTAAGAAACACGCTAAACCAAATCCTATGAAAGGTGAGCAAGGTGGCATTGTCAGTAAAGAAATGCCGTTACACCGTTCGAATGTTATGTTGTTTAATCCGGCAACTAACAAGGGTGATCGAGTAGGAATTAAAACGTTAGATGACGGCAAAAAAGTCCGTTATTTCAAATCTAACAACGAAGTCGTCGACGTATAGGTTTCTGGCAATGGCAAGGTTAGACAAGCATTATCGTGAAACAGTAGTGAAACAGCTTACTGAGCAGTTCGGTTACAAATCAGTAATGGAAGTGCCTCGTATTACTAAAATCACTCTGAATATGGGTGTTGGTGAAGCGGTTGGTGATAAGAAGATCATCGATTTTGCAGTCACTGATATGGAAAAAATTGCAGGCCAAAAAGCCGTAGTTACAAAAGCTCGTAAATCAGTTGCAGGCTTTAAAGTGCGCGAAGAGTGGCCAATCGGTGTCAAGGTAACACTGCGAAGTAATCGCATGTTTGAGTTTCTTGATCGCCTGGTGAATATTTCTATTCCACGTATCCGAGATTTCCGTGGTTTAAATGCCAAATCATTTGATGGTCGTGGCAATTACAATATGGGTGTTCGTGAACAGATTATCTTCCCAGAAATCGATTACGATAAAATCGATACTCTGCGAGGTCTAGATATCAGTATCACAACGACTGCAAAAACTGATGAAGAAGCTAAAGCATTACTGTCTGCATTTAGCTTCCCGTTCCGAGAAAAAGGGTAAGCAATGGCTAAAGTATCGATGGTTATGCGTGAGCTTAAGCGCACTAAACTGGTTAATAAATATCAGGCTAAACGTGCAGAATTAAAGGCAATCATTGCTAATCCTGAATCCAGTTTTGAAGAATTAATGACGGCTCAGAATAAGTTAAATACTCTGCCTCGTGATTCAAGTCCGGTTCGTCAGCGTAATCGCTGTCGTATAACGGGTCGTCCACACGGTTACTACCGTAAATTTGGGCTGGCGCGTAATAAATTACGTGAAGCTGCAATGCGCGGTGATATTCCAGGCCTTGTTAAGGCAAGTTGGTAAGGGTTTAATTATGAGTATGTCAGATCCAATCGCTGATATGTTGACACGTGTAAGAAACGGTCAGTCAGCAGATAAAGCAAGTGTCCAGATGCCTTCTTCAAAAGGTAAAGTCGCAATTGCAACTGTGTTAAAAAACGAAGGTTTTATTTCTAATTTTTCAGTTGATGAAAATGCCGGTAAGCCATTGTTAAATGTTGATCTTAAATACTTCCAGGGTAAACCTGTTATTGAAGAGATCAATCGTGTGAGTCGTCCGGGTTTGCGTATTTACAAGAGCAAAGACGAATTGCCAAAAATTCAAAATGGCTTAGGTATTGCCATTATTTCTACATCGAAAGGTGTAATGACTGATAGCCAAGCACGCGCAGCCGAACAAGGTGGTGAAGTGCTTTGTACTGTATCATAGGGTAGAGCAATGTCTCGAATTGCAAATAAACCAGTTGAATTACCATCAGGCGTTGAAGTTAAACTAAACGGCCAAATGGTAAATGTAAAAGGTCCTAAAGGGTCTTCTGACATCACACTGCATGAAGCTGTTGCAGTGGCTCAAAATGATCAGGAATTAAATTTTTCAATGGCTGATGAAAAAGCAACAAATCTGGCCATGGTCGGAACAATGCGTTCATTAGTTGCAAATATGGTGCACGGTGTATCTCAAGGTTTTGAGAAAAAACTAACGCTGATTGGTGTTGGTTATCGTGCTGCGGTTCAGGGTAAGGTTCTTAATCTTACATTGGGTTTTTCGCATCCAGTAAATTTTGCTATTCCAGAAGGCATCAATATCGAATGTCCATCTCAGACTGAGATTATCGTCACCGGTATTGATAAACAACAAGTGGGTCAGGTTTCTGCGAATATTCGTGCTTACCGTCCGCCAGAGCCATACAAGGGTAAAGGTGTCCGTTATGCTGATGAATATGTATTGCGTAAAGAAGCTAAGAAGAAATAGGTGCTGAGATGAAAGACGTTAAATCAAACAGAATTCGTCGTGCTAAAAAAACTCGTATGCGAATTCGCGAGCAGGGTAAATGTCGTCTGAGTATTCATCGTACTCCGCGTCATATTTACGCTCAAATAATTGCAGCTAACGGTTCAGAGGTTCTGACGGCAGCATCGACTGTAGAAGCTGATGTTAATAAAGATCTTAAAGTAACTGGTAATGTTGAAGCTGCCATTGCAGTCGGTAAAAAAATTGCTGAAAAAGCAAAAGCTGCTGGCATTACAGGCGTTGCGTTTGATCGTTCAGGTTTCAAATATCATGGTCGTGTAAAAGCTCTGGCTGATTCTGCACGTGAAAATGGTTTAGAGTTTTAAGGCTAAATATTATGGCAAAGTTCGAGAAAAAAGGTCCGGAAGACGGCTTCATTGAAAAACTGGTAACAGTAAACCGTGTTTCTAAAGTTGTTAAAGGCGGTCGCCAGTTTGGATTTGCTGCACTGACTGTAGTTGGTGATGGTAATGGTCGCGTTGGTTTTGGTTACGGTAAAGCGAAAGAGGTGCCGATAGCCATCCAAAAAGCAATGGATAAAGCCCGTAAATCAATGCAGGACGTACACCTTAAGGGTGACACTCTGCAGTATGAGATAGTTGCCGGTCATGGTGCTGCTGAAGTATTCATGAAGCCAGCATCTGAGGGTACTGGTGTTATCGCCGGTGGTGCAATGCGTGCTGTTCTTGAAGCTGTTGGCGTAAAAAACGTTTTAGCGAAATGTGTTGGTAGTCGTAATCCTGTCAATGTTGTTCGTGCAACAATCAATGGATTAACAAAAATCAACTCACCTGAATATGTTGCTGCTAAACGTGGCAAAAAAGTAGAAGAGATTCTGGGTTAATACACCATGGCTAATACTAAAAAAGTAAAAGTAACACTGGTCAAAAGCAAGAATGGTCGTTTGAAAAAACATCAGGATTGCGTACGTGGTCTGGGCTTACGACGCATGCATCATACTGTCGAGGTGATTGATACACCTGAAAATCGTGGCATGATCAATAAAGTTGAATATATGTTAAAGGTTGAGGAAGCTTAAGATGTACCTAAATACACTCAAACCTGATGCCGGCAGTAAAAAAACTGGTAAACGTGTTGGTCGTGGTATCGGTAGTGGCACTGGTAAAACCTGTGGACGTGGTCATAAAGGCCAGAAATCTCGCTCTGGTGGTTTCACTAAAGTTGGTTTTGAAGGTGGTCAGATGCCTTTACAGCGTCGTCTACCAAAAGTTGGCTTTAACTCCCGCATGGCAAAAACCCGTGCAGAAGTACGTCTACATGAGCTGCTTTTAGTCACTGAAGATGTGGTAACGCTTGATGCTTTAATCACGGCGAATATCGTTCCTGTTTTCACTAAAAAAGCAAAAGTAATCTTATCTGGTGAGCTGACTAAAGCAGTTAATGTTAAAGGTCTTGCTGTCACTAAAGGTGCTAAAGCAGCGATTGAAGCAGCTGGTGGAAAAGTCGAAGACTAATTACCTATGAATAACGCGCTCAGTAACGGAAAATTACACGAACTTCGTCAACGCATCTTTTTTGTAATAGGTGCGTTGATCGTTTACCGTATCGGTACCTTTATACCTGTACCTGGAATTGATCCTGTTGTTATGGCTCAGCTCTTTGAACAGCAAAAAGGTGGCATACTGGACGTGTTTAACATGTTCTCAGGCGGTGCTTTAGAACGTATGTCGCTGTTTGCCTTAGGTGTCATGCCCTACATATCGGCATCTATTATCATTCAGTTACTTAGCCATACAGTACCTGCCTTGGAAGTATTGCGTAAAGAAGGTGAAAGTGGTCGTCGTAAACTTACATCCTACACGCGTTACTTTACTTTGGTGTTAGCAACCTTTCAGTCGATTGGTGTATCAATGGCATTGCAGAGTCAGCAACTCGGTGGCAGCCAACTAGTGCTAAACCCTGGTTTTACTTTTGTGATGACTGCTACCGTGACACTGGTTACGGGTACAATGTTCCTGATGTGGCTAGGTGAGCAAATCACTGAGCGTGGTATTGGTAATGGTATCTCTGTACTGATCTTCTCTGGTATTGTTGCGGGTATTCCAGCGGCTATTGGCGGTACGCTCGAGCTGGCACGCACTGGTGAGCTGCATTCACTGACTGTCATCTTGCTATTTATCGTTGCAATGCTGGTTACTGCTTTCGTTATTTTCGTAGAGCGTGGTCAGAGACGGATCACTGTTAACTATGCCAAGCGTCAGCAGGGTCGTAAAATGTATGCAGCACAGAGCAGCCATTTACCACTTAAACTGAATATGGCGGGTGTAATTCCACCGATATTCGCATCAAGTATTATTCTGTTTCCGGCAACCATGGGTGACTGGTTTAGCCAGACTCCAGGAATGGAATGGATGCAGGCTATTACACAGACATTATCACCAGGTCAGCCCATTTATGTAATGTTGTATGCAGCTGCGATTATTTTCTTCTGCTTCTTCTATACAGCGCTGGTATTTAATTCACGTGATACAGCAGATAACCTGAAGAAAAACGGTGCGTTTATCCCGGGTATACGTCCGGGTGATCAGACAGCTAAATTTATTGATGGTGTTATGACGCGTTTAACGCTGATTGGCGCTCTATATATGACTTCAGTCTGCCTGTTGCCTGAATTTTTGATCTTGTATTTAAATGTGCCATTTTATTTTGGTGGTACATCTTTATTAATCATTGTCGTGGTAGTCATGGATTTCATGGCCCAGGTACAAACACACTTAATGTCTCATCAGTACGAAGGTCTGATGAAAAAGGCGAATTTAAAGTCTTCTGGTAACAGTGGCTTAATTCGTTAATCCGGTATTGATTGGAGTAAAATCATGAAAGTTCGCGCTTCTGTTAAAAAATTGTGCAGAAACTGCAAAGTTGTAAAACGTAAAGGTGTTGTTCGGGTTATTTGTAAAGATCCGCGTCATAAACAGCGTCAAGGTTAATGTTATTGTATTTTGATAGAAAAGCCGGTAAACTGCCGCGCTTTCCGTCAACATCATGGGGATGTATTGAATGGCTCGTATAGCGGGTATTAATGTACCAACAAATAAGCATACTGTTATTGCTTTAACTTATGTTTACGGCATAGGTTTAACCCGAGCACAGTCAATTTGTGCAACTACCGGTATCGCTGAAAACACAAAAATCAGCGCTCTGACGGAAGATCAGGTAGAAACTTTACGTACTGAAGTAGGTAAATTCACAGTAGAAGGTGATTTACGACGTGAAGTATCAATGAATATTAAACGATTGATGGATTTAGGTTCATTCCGTGGTATCCGTCATCGTCGTGGTTTGCCTTTAAGAGGTCAACGCACCAAAACTAATGCGCGCACACGTAAAGGTCCACGTCGCGCAGTTCGCAAATAAATAACGGTATTTCTGAGGAATAACTCCTATGGCGAAAGCGGCCAAGAAAAAGGTAAAACGTTCAGTAGTTGATGGTGTTGCACATATTTATGCTTCATTCAATAACACTATTGTCACAATTTCAGATCGTCAGGGTAATACCCTGTCATGGGCAACTGCAGGTGGCTCTGGCTTCCGTGGCTCTCGTAAGAGTACGCCATTCGCTGCACAGGTTGCAGCAGAGCGTGCTGGTGAGGCGGCCAAGGTCTATGGTCTGAAGAATCTGGATGTAAACGTAAAAGGACCTGGTCCTGGTCGTGAATCAGCTGTTCGTGCATTAAACGGCGCTGGTTTTAAAATTACAAACATCAGCGATGTGACACCGATCCCGCATAATGGTTGTCGTCCACCTAAGAAACGCCGTGTTTAAGGCAGAGGTACTATAAAGTGGCAAGATATATTGGTCCAAAACTTAAATTAAGTCGTCGCGAAGGCGTTGACTTAGGTCATAAGTCAGGCGTACGCCCGATTGACTCAAAATGTAATTTTGAAAAAGTCCCTGGTCAGCATGGCGCACGTCGCGCCCGTGTAACTGAATACGGCACACAGTTACGTGAGAAACAAAAATTACGTCGTATTTACGGTGTTTTAGAAAAGCAATTCCGTAATTACTACAAGAAAGCAGCTTCTACTAAAGGTTCAACCGGTGAGACTCTGCTTAAACTGTTAGAAACACGTCTGGACAATGTTGTATATCGTTCAGGTTTTGGCTCTACTCGTTCAGAAGCGCGTCAGCTGGTATCACATAAGTCGATTCTGGTTAACGGCTCTGTCGTTAATGTTGCCTCTTATCAGGTTTCAGCTAACGATGTGATTTCTGTTAGAGAAAAAGCCAAAAAGCAAACACGTATCAAGGACTCAATGGCATTAGCTACAGCTCGTGGTATTGATGAGTGGATTAGTCTGGATTCAGATAAAATGGAAGCAACATTCAAATCTGTTCCTGAGCGTTCTGATCTGCCAGCTGATTATAATGAATCACTCGTAGTGGAACTATACTCCAAATAAGGGAGACTTTTGTAAATGTCAGGCAATAGTAAAAACTTGCTCAAGCCTCGTGTTATTGATGTTCAGTCATTCAGTGACACACACACTAAAGTTACACTGGAACCACTTGAGCGTGGTTTTGGTCACACACTTGGTAATGCGTTACGGAGAATCCTGCTTTCATCACTTGAAGGTGCGGCAATTTCTGAAGCAGCTATCGATGGTGTATTACATGAATACAGCACTATTGATGGTGTTCAGGAAGACGTGCTCGAGATCTTAATGAATCTTAAGGGTGTATCTTTACTGATGCATACTAAAGATGAAGCATTATTGTCACTGACTGCAACTAAAGCAGGTGTTGTTACTGCGGCTGATATTACTCTGGATCACGATATTGAAATAGCAAATCCTGATCATGTAATTTGTACATTGAATAAAGATATTAATTTATCAATGTCGCTTAAGGTTACAAAAGGACGCGGCTACGTAGCAGCTAATACATTAAGTGCTGATGAAGCATCTAATATTGGCGGCCTCAAAATGGATGCATCATACAGTCCAATTCGTAAAGTCTCATACAGTGTTGAGAATGCGCGTGTAGAGCAGCGTACAGATATGGATAAATTGATTATCGATCTGGAAACTAACGGTACTGTAGATCCAGAGAATGCTGTACGCAGAGCCGCTGGGATCCTGCAAGAGCAATTATCTGTATTTGTTGATTTACAAAGTGCAGAAGAGCAGTCACAGGAACCTGAAGAAGCAGCTGTTGATCCGTTATTGTTACGTCCGGTTGATGATCTGGAATTAACAGTACGTTCAGCAAACTGTCTTAAAGCAGAAAATATTTACTACATTGGTGATCTGATTCATCGCACCGAAGTAGAGCTGCTGAAAACACCTAATTTGGGTAAAAAATCCCTAACAGAGATCAAAGACGTTCTTGCATCTCACGGTTTATCTCTGGGTGTGCGTCTGGAAAACTGGCCGCCAGCATCAATTAAAGATAAAGCAAGCTAACATAGTTTTAGGAATTAAATCATGCGTCATCGTAAGTCGGGTCGTCAACTTAACCGTAACAGCAGTCATCGTATTGCAATGTTTCGTAACATGGCAACATCTCTGTTCGAACATGAAGTAATCAAAACTACTTTGCCGAAAGCAAAAGAGTTGCGCCGTATAGTTGAGCCATTAATCACATTAGCAAAAACTGACAGTGTTGCTAACCGTCGCCTTGCTTTCTCACGTCTTCGTGATAAGGACATGGTTGCAAAACTGTTTTCAGATGTTGCTCCTCGTTTCAGTACTCGCCCAGGTGGCTACACACGTGTCTTAAAGTGTGGTTTCCGCTCAGGTGATGCAGCGCCAATGGCATACATTGAGCTGGTTGAGCGTGCAGCAGCAGAAGAAAAAGCAGCCGATTAATTAGCTGTTTTTGCAGACACAAAAAAGCCGGCTATTGCCGGCTTTTTTGTGTCTGTCTGTTTTAGTCTGAATTAATGACTAATAGCAGTACTCGGATCAACTTCATACATGGCTGGTAAGGAGTGAGCAATTCCTTTGTGACAGTCGATACAAGTCTTTCCAGACTCCAGTCCCTGTTGATGTTGCTTCATACCTCGGCGACCTTGCTCTGTATAATCCATGAATTTAAAGTCGTGGCAGTTTCTGCATTCCCTAGAATCGGTATCTTTCATCTCTTTCCAGACATTTCTAGCTAGATGAAGTCGCTTGGATTCAAACTTTTCCGGGGTATCAATGGTTCCAAGGGCTTTATGGAACAGCTCATTGGTGGCTTTAATTTTTCGTACAACCTTGTAAGCCCATTCTTTGGGTACATGGCAATCCGGGCAGGTGGCTCTGACACCGGTCCTGTTGGCGTAATGAATGGTGTCTTTGTATTCTTCATACACATTCTCACGCATCTCGTGACAGGAAATGCAGAATTGTTCGTTATTGGTCATTTCCATCGCCGTATTAAATCCGCCCCAAAATATTATCCCGGCAATAAATCCGCCAACGAGCAGCGTGCCTAGCGAGTACTTTGCAGTGGGTTTTTTTAATAAGCGCCATAAATTCATAATTATTTCTTTAATGCTGTTCATATTAGCGACCTGTTATCGGTTGGAGAACAATACTTAATCTTAATGATGTATTGTTTTAATGGGTGTAAAAGTGTTTTCCACCAAGGGTTCTGCGTCAACCTGCGGAACGTGGCACTGGGTACAGAAATAGCGGCGCGGTGCAATATTAGCTAATACATTATTTTCACGATCACTAAAGTGTGTCTGGCTGATTTTTGTCGCGCCGGCTTCTTTGTAGTTAGCCCAGCTATGACAGGTCAGGCACTTATTGAAATTCTTATTAATTTTATATCCATTAATTTTATGAGGAACGAGCGGGGGCTGTTGTACATAATCTCGCTCAATAGGCTCCCTGTCATTTTGTGTTTTCTTTAGTACATTAGTCGGATCTGGTTTATCCAGAGGCGTGCTTCCCCGCAGGGATCTGACCTGTTCGGCAAACAGATGTGTTGTACCAAAGAGCATGTATAGCATGACGGATAGAACAATCAGTTTTTCTTTTTTCATTGAGATGACCCTCGATTCGGAAAATCGTTTGAAGTTGTTGTGTGAGTAAAGCGGTTGCTAAATTTAAATACGTTTTTGTCGCAAACATCGATACAACGTCCGCAATTAGTACAGTTAATTCCCAGTATGACAGGGCTGATATTTTTCTCTGCACCCAGCAGAGCAGGTTTTATAACCTGTTCTTCAGGGCAGATAACAAAACAGTCCATGCAGTCGTCGCACTGATTTCGATTATATGCACTGACCCGTAGTATTCCGAAACGGGCAAATAAACTATAGAAAGCACCAACAGGACATATATGACCGCACCAGGCATCACGACTGATCAGAAGATCGAACAAGAAAATGGCCAGCATAATAAAGGCTGAAGTCCATAGTCCGTATATAATGCCGCGTTGAACAAGTGATACCGGGTTGATGAGTTCCCACGAGAGGGTTCCAGTGAACAGTGCCATTAAGAAGGTAAGGCCAAGCAGCCAGTAGCGAGTATTGCGCGGAAACAGTGAGTTGCTTTTTATCAGTAGTTTTTTGCGTAACCAGCTGGCGCAGTCAGTTGCGATATTAATAGGGCATACCCACGAACAATAAACCCGGCCGCCAACAAGAATATAAAAAATTGAAATAATCAGAGCGCCGCTAATTGCAACAGCGGTTAATGTCTGACCGGCAAAAAGTGATTGAACCAGAATATAAGGGTCAGTTAACGGTAGCAGTTCGAGTGTCAGGCTTGCGCTCAAGTTACCTTTGATAATCCAAATATCTGCTAACGGACCGAGCAGAAACAGCGTAAAAATCGAAAGCTGAGTTAAGCGTCGAATAAGCAGCCATTTATGCCGTTGTAAACGGCTTCTGCCGCTTGTGGTAACAGTTGATTTTAATAAAGTGATCACAGCTGATCCTTTTTCAAACCATCACCGGCATGATCGTATTGCAGGCCTTTGGGTAAATTGTATTGATGTTGAGTATCTGGTGTCACCAGGCTTTTTCCAGCTTTTTCTTTTTCTTTCCAGCCCCAGCGATAATGTTGACCTAATTCGCCTTTAGCCAGATTAATGGGCAAAACTTTAATCGCGGCTTCCTCGAGCACACAGGCGCGCTCACATTTGCCGCAGCCGGTACATTTATCCGAATGCACCACAGGTATAAACAGTGCGTGCTTTCCGCTGCGTTTATTGTGCTGCGGTTCGAGTGTAATCGCTTCATTAATAAGTGGGCAGATTCGGTGACAGACATCACAGCGTAAGCCCTGAAAATTAAGACAGGTTTCGTGATCTATTAAGACAGCTAATCCCATCCGAGAATGATCTATATTGGTTAATGATTTATCTAATGCCTTGGTCGGGCATGCAGCAACGCAAGGGATGTCTTCACACATTTCACAAGGTGCTTTGCGTGCTTGAAAAAAAGGTGTGCCAGTAGCGGCCTGATCTACAACATCAGCCAGTTTTAAAATATCATAAGGGCAGTCCCGAACGCACAAACCACAACGTATGCAGGCAGCAAGAAAACGACTTTCTTCAAGCGCACCGGGAGGCCGTAAAGAGGTAGCAGGCAAAGACCGGGCATTATGAGTATAAAAGCCCAGTCCAAGACCAACTAATGATACACCACAAACTGTACGAGCCGTTTCTGTTAGTAAACGCCTGCGTGTCATGCTGGTTTGTGGTGTGGTAAGACTCACTATCGCTCCTTATGCCTTCATTACTTTAACGGCACATTTTTTGTAATCGGTTTCTTTAGACAAAGGATCAGTTGCATCCAGTGTCAGTTTATTAATCAACCGTCCGGCATCAAACCAGGGTACAAAAATCAGACCTTCGGGAGGTCGATTACGACCACGTGTTTCAACCCGCAGTTCAATATCACCACGACGACTGGCCACCTTGGCAAGCATGCCACGACGCAGGCCACGTTTTTTAGCATCGTTTGGATGAATAAACATGACGGCATCAGGAAAGGCGCGATAAAGTTCTGGTACACGACGGGTCATAGAACCAGAATGCCAGTGTTCAAGCACACGACCGGTTGATAACCACAGATCGTATTCTTTATCGGGGCTTTCAGCAGCCGGTTCATAAGGCGCGGTAATGATATTGGCGCGGCCATCTTTGAAGCCGTAGAACTGAACATCCTGTCCTTTTTTGACAAAAGGATCATAGCCTTCGCGATAACGCCATAAAGTTTCTTTGCCATCAACAACTGGCCAGCGTAATCCACGAGCTTTATGATAGGTGTCAAACTCGCCAAGATCATGACCCTTTTTAGGTCCCTGTGTACCAAATACTCTGTACTCTTCGAACAGGCCTTTTTGCAGGTAAAACCCGAAAGCGTCCATTTCATCATTGGGGTAAACATTGCCATTATCATCAGTGATGGCCTGCTTGGGGTATTTATTAACCTGGCCATTAGCAAATAAAACATCAAATAATGTTTTACCTTTGTATTCAGGTTTTTTCGCAATTAAATCAGCAGGCCAAACTTCTTCAACCTTAAAGCGTTTTGAAAACTCAACCAGTTGCCATAGATCAGATTTTGAATCACCAGGAGCGGATACTTGCTGGCGCCAGAACTGAGTACGGCGTTCTGCATTACCATAAGCGCCTTCTTTTTCTGTCCACATAGCGGTTGGCAAAATAAGATCTGCTGCCTGTGCGGTAACGGTTGGGTAGGGGTCGGAAACAACAATGAAGTTCTCAGGATTGCGATAACCCGGTAAAGTTTCTTCATTCATGTTGGCGGCTGCCTGCATATTGTTATTACACATAACCCAATAAGCATTTAATTTGCCGTCTTTTAACATACGGTTTTGTAATACTGCGTGATAACCTGGCTTTTCGGGAATCGTACCTTCAGGCAGTTGCCAGACTTTTTCGGCAAAGTCACGATGTGGTTTCTTTTTAACAACAAGGTCAGCAGGTAAGCGATGAGCAAAAGTACCGACTTCACGTGCAGTACCGCAAGCGGATGGTTGACCGGTTAAAGAGAACGGGCTGTTGCCAGGTTCTGAAATCTTGCCCATTAATAAATGGATGTTGTAGACCAGGCCATTTACCCATACACCGCGAGTATGCTGATTGAAACCCATGGTCCAGTAAGAAGAAACCTTTTTATCCGGGTCAGCATAGACTTTGGCCAAAGCTAATAAATTGGCTTCGGGTACACCGCTTAATTTTGAAGTGTATTCAAGTGTGTATTTTTCTACAGACTTTTTGTATTCATCAAAACTGATGCCGCTGAGTTTGCCGCCGGTACCGGTTTTCTTTTTCTCCAGCTCATGCTCAGGGCGTAATCCATAACCGATATCGGTTGGGGTTTTTTTGAAGTTAACGTGTTTGTTTACAAAGTCCTTTTTGTAAGCTTTAGTCTGAATAATATAATTAGCGATGTAGTTAGCTATCGCCAGATCGGTTTGTGGTGTGAATACCATACCGTTATCAGCGAGATCAAAACAGCGGTGTTTATAGGTTGACAGCACATGCACTTCACAACCTTCTTTGGTCAATCGTGTGTCGCTTAAGCGTGACCATAAAATCGGATGCATTTCCGCCATATTGGCACCCCAGAGCACAAATACATCAGCATGTTCTAAGTCATCGTAGCAACCCATGGGTTCGTCTGCGCCGAATCCGCGCATAAAAGCACCCACTGCAGAAGCCATGCAATGGCGTGCATTGGGGTCAAGATTATTGGAACGGAAACCGGCTTTAAACAGTTTGGATGCAGCGTAACCTTCCCATACTGTCCACTGGCCTGAACCAAACATACCGACCGAGGTTGGACCTTTCTTTTTAATGGCTTCCTTCCATTTGTCTGCCATCACATCAAAGGCTTTATCCCAGCTGATGGGAGTGAATTCGCCTTCTTTATCGTATTGACCGTCTGTCATTCGTAATAATGGCGTTGTTAAGCGGTCTTTGCCGTACATAATCTTGGAAAGGAAATATCCTTTGATACAATTAAGGCCGCGATTTACAGGAGCATCCGGGTCGCCCTGTGTAGCGATGACCCGGCCATCTTTGGTGCCGACCAGAACGCTGCAACCTGTGCCACAAAAACGGCAAGGGGCTTTATCCCAGCGAATTTGTTTGCTGCTGGTTTTTGCAATGGCATTGTTGATCCCGGGTATGGTGATACCGGCTGCGGCAGCAGTGGCAGCGATGGCATTGGTTTTTATAAAGCTTCTTCGTGTGAGTTTCATTATGGAGCCTCCAGAGGATTAAATTCATTGCAGTCACAGCTTGGAATGGTGACTGGATCAATCAGCTCATCATCATTAGCTTCGTCGTGGTGATAAACCACCGCAACAGACAGAATATTGGGCAGGTCTTGAAACTGAATGACCCGGTCGGCGAGAGCGCCTGTATTTTCATCTTCAATCGTTACGATTAACTTTCCCTGTTCACTGGCATGTACTTCAACACCATCAAATTCAGACAACATCTGAGAAACAGTGTCTGCCTTATCGGCTTGAGCGTACACAAGTACACCGCTTATATTCATATTGCTGACTCCTTATAGGATGACATATTGATTGACTGGCTGGATTTATTAACGCTGAGTTTAATTGCTTTAGCAGGGCATGGTTTAAAGCAGGCACCACATCCGTTACATAATAAAGGCTTGATAACCGGCTGCGCTGGCTGTGATAGTTTGGGGATGAAAGTAATAGCCTCAGTTTCACACTGGTCGCGGCAACTCATACAGTGGATGCCTTTAAAGGTCAGGCAGAGCTCGTTGATGCTGGCTTCGAGTTGCCATGGCAGGTCGCTGATTTGACCGGACAGTGCATTATCATGACAACTGTCTGCGCATTTAAAGCAGAATGTGCATTCGCCATTAGCAAATGATACTTCCGGGTAGTGACCTGATCCTGAGATAAGAATTTTTTCTGGGCAGACTTTTATGCATTCGCCGCATTGACTGCAACTATCAAGAAAGTCAGTTTCATTGCCAGACCATGGCGGGCGTATCGGTGCATAACGATTTTTAAAATCGCCGCGTAAAAACTGTTTTCTTGATATGGTTTCGGTCACGCAGTCTCCAGTGAAATATTCACTTGCCATATCATAATATTATTTTTTTAAAATAAACTAATGATATAGGTCAACTCTGGCAGAGTTATTTGGAGAATAAGTTATAGCAGAAGATCAAACTTTTTTTAACAGTTTTGAAAATGAAAGTCGTGCTGCAGAATGAATGGAGGCACAAAGCAGAAAACAACTGCCTTGTGCAAAATTGACTATTAGTTTGATTTGTTAGCTTGCCTTTCAAGCGTTTCTTTTAAATATTGACCGGTATAGGAATGACTTATTTTCATAATGTCATCGGGTGTGCCGGAGGCAATAATTTGCCCGCCTTTGCCGCCGCCTTCAGGCCCAAGATCAACAATCCAATCGGCGGTCTTGATGACATCAAGATTGTGCTCAATAACAATCAGCGTATTGCCATGGTCTCGCAGCCGGTGAATAACCTGTAATAATTGTTGGACATCGTGAAAGTGAAGACCGGTGGTCGGTTCATCCAGAATGTAGATGGTCTGTCCGGTGTCGCGTTTGGATAATTCTTTTGCCAGTTTTATACGCTGGGCTTCGCCGCCGGAGAGAGTAGTTGCGCCCTGTCCCAGTGTGATGTAAGACAGGCCGACATCAACTAGTGTTTGCAGCTTGCGTTTTAATACCGGAATCGCATCAAAGAACTGCAGTCCGTCTTCAACGGTCAAGTCCAGCACTTCGGAAATATTTTTTCCCTTGTACTGAATATCCAGTGTTTCACGGTTGTAACGTTTACCATGGCAAACATCGCAGGGTACAAAGATATCGGGTAAGAAGTGCATCTCAACTTTTATAACACCATCACCTGAGCAGGCCTCACAACGTCCTCCTTTTACATTGAAACTAAAGCGTCCTGGTTTATAGCCTCTGGCACGGGATTCCGGTGAGCCAGAAAAAAGCTCGCGGATTGGGGTAAATAATCCGGTGTAGGTGGCCGGGTTTGAGCGTGGTGTTCGGCCGATTGGAGCCTGATCTATATCAACCACCTTGTCAAAATGTTCAAGTCCTTCGATCGATTGATAAGGTGCGGACTCAACCGATGATTTATTAATGGTTTGGGCGAGTACTTTATACAGAGTGTCATTGATCAATGTGGACTTGCCAGAGCCTGAGACGCCGGTAATACAGGTCAGTAAACCGACTGGGATTTCAAGGTTCACATTCTGCAAGTTATTGCCGGATGCGCCGTGTACTTTTAACCAATGTTCACCGGCCGGGTTGTGTTGTTTAGGGATTTGAATCGCGGCTTTTCCAGACAGGTATTGTCCGGTTAAAGAGTTTTTATTGGCAATGATTTCAGCGGGAGTACCGATTGCTGTGATACTGCCGCCATGTACACCGGCGCCGGGGCCGATATCAACCACATAGTCAGCAGCCAGAATAGCATCTTCATCATGCTCAACCACAATCACGGTATTACCCATGTCGCGTAATTGCAGCAGGGTTTTAATCAGCCGGTCATTATCGCGCTGATGTAAGCCGATAGAGGGTTCGTCAAGAATATACATAACCCCCATCAGCCCGGCTCCAATCTGACTGGCCAGTCGGATACGCTGTGCTTCGCCACCGGAAAGGCTGTCTGATTTCCGGTCGAGTGATAAATATTCCAGTCCGACATTGACCAGAAAGCGCAAACGCGTGCTGATCTCTTTAACAATTTTTTCTGCGATCTCGCCCTGCTTGCCGCTGAGGTTTAAGTTATCAAAAAATTCAAGACTGTGTTCAATCGCCATTTTGGATATTGAAGGCAGGTTTTTGTCGGTAATAAAAACATGGCGGGCACTGGTATTAAGGCGAGTACCATCACAGGCCGGGCATTCCTGTTGTGATAAGTATTTGGCCAGTTCTTCGCGTACGGCTGATGAGTCAGTATCGTGATAGCGTCGGTCCATGTTTGGAATAATACCTTCAAACGGATGAATACGACTTTTTGCCGGTCCTCGTTGCGACGGGTAGAAAAATTCTATTTCCTCGTCGCCGCTGCCATAAAGCATAATCTGTTGATATTTTTCTGGCAGCTCGTTGAAGGGGCTTTCCAGATCAAAACCGTAATGCTCCGAAAGTCCTTGCAGTAAACTGAAATAATAAGCATTGCGACGATCCCAGCCGCGAACTGCACCACCGGCAAGACTGATGCTGGGGTTAAGGACGACCCGTGTCGGGTCGAAATAATCTTTGTTACCAATGCCGTCGCATTCAGAACAGGCACCTACTGGGTTGTTAAAAGAGAATAAGCGCGGCTCCAATTCGGTAATGCTGTAGCCACAGACCGGGCAGGCATATTTTGAGGAGAAAACAAGCTCGTCTTTAGCGCTCTCATCCAGGTAAGCAATAACGGCGATACCATCGGTGATATTAAGTGTGGTTTCAAACGATTCGGCCAGCCGCTGTTTAATGTCGGGGCGAACTTTGAAGCGATCAACGATCACTTCTATCGTGTGCTTTTTATTGGCCTCCAGTTCAGGCAGATCATCGAGCTCGGTAATTTGACCGTCAATCCGGGCGCGGATAAATCCCTGACGTTTTAAATCGTCAAATAAATTCTGGTACTCACCTTTGCGTTCTTTAATCACTGGTGCCAGCATCATCAGCCGACTGTCTTCTGGCAGGCTTAAGACCTGATCGACCATCTGGCTGATGGTCTGTGCTTCCAGTGATTCAGCATGATCCGGGCAAACCGGCACACCGGCGCGGGCATAGAGCAGTCGTAAGTAATCATAAATTTCGGTAATAGTACCGACGGTTGAGCGGGGGTTGTGCGAGGTGGTTTTTTGCTCAATCGAGATGGCCGGTGATAAGCCTTCAATGTGGTCAACGTCCGGTTTTTCCATCATCGACAGGAACTGCCTGGCATAGGCCGATAGCGATTCGACATAGCGCCGCTGGCCTTCTGCAAAAATGGTATCAAAGGCCAGCGATGATTTGCCTGAACCAGAAAGGCCGGTAATTACAATCAGCTTGTCGCGTGGTAAATCGAGAGAAATATCTTTCAGATTATGAGTCCGCGCGCCGCGTATTTGTATCATTTTTTGCATAACAATCCTGCTACTGTGCTGATAGAATAGGCGCGCTAGATGCCGTGATGAGCGAACGGCGTAAGCTGTAGCCAACTGCCTATTATAAACCTTTTAGGTACTGCGCGTCGGCTCAAAAACCAATGAATTGAGAGTTAATAGAGAGATGTCTGTAAAACAGCAGGGATTAACCCCACTCGAACTGAAAGCCGGCTCTTCAATAGCGCTGATCTACGGCATCAGAATGCTTGGGCTGTTCATGATATTGCCTGTTTTTTCAATTTTTGCAGAGAATCTGGCTGCTACAACGCCTTTTCTAATAGGACTGGCTTTAGGTATTTATGGGCTAACACAGGGGCTGTTACAAATACCGTTTGGAATGCTATCGGATAAGATCGGGCGTAAACCGGTGATAGCGGCCGGTTTGATTATCTTTGCCATTGGCAGTGTGATCGCCGCTTATGCGGATACTATCTATGGGGTCATTGCAGGCCGGGCTATCCAGGGCGCAGGAGCCATTGCAGCGGCGCTGATGGCGCTGGCAGCAGATCTAAGTCGGGAAGAGCACCGGCTGAAAATAATGAGCATGATCGGTATGAACATTGGTGTTGCCTTTGCGGTAGCCATGGTTATCGGGCCGGTTATCAGTGCCTGGGTTGGCATCAAGGGAATATTCCTGTTAACCGCAATACTGGCGCTGCTAGCTATCGTCGTCCTGTATAAGGTTGTGCCAAAAGCCAGTAGCCTGAGTTTTCATCGCGATGCTCAGCTTGAGCCATCGCAACTATCCAGCATTTTTAAAAATACCCAGCTTATCCGGCTCGATCTGGGGATTTTTGTTTTACACGCAGTATTGATGGCAAGCTTTATTGCAATACCACTGATGTTGCAGCAGGCAGGGCTTGCAAGCCTGCAGCATGGCTGGCTTTATGCGCCGGTATTTATAGTCTCGATTGTATTGATGGTGCCCTTTATCATACTGGCAGAGGCTAAAAGACGTATGAAACAGGTATTTGTTGGCGCCATCGTGGTACTGGCCAGTGCCCTCATCTTAATGATGTTCTCACAGCAAAGTCTGGTACTGATTACGATCGCTTTAGGGCTGTTTTTTGCCGCATTTAATCTGCTAGAAGCTAGTCTGCCATCATTAGTGGCCAAAATTGCGCCGGCAGACCGCAAAGGTACGGCGATGGGGCTGTATTCATCGGCCCAATTTTTAGGGGCTTTTGCCGGCGGCATTTTAGGCGGCTGGACTTACGGAAAAGGCGGAATAATGTTATTGTTCAGCATCTGCCTGGTTCTGGTATTACTCTGGTTTATACTGGCTCTTACCATGAAGAGTCCCCGATACGTCAGTACCTATTTGTTGAATATAGGTCAGATCGAGCAACAGGATATCAGCCATATGATCGCAAAGCTGGTTCGGATACGCGGTGTGGCAGAAGCCTCCATTATTGCAGAAGAAGGCGTGGCTTACCTTAAAGTAGATTTAAAAGCGTTGGATATGGATACCTTACTGGCATATTCAAAATCAAAAGACATTTAGACAGTAATAGATAAAATTGAGAGAGTTCGATTATGGCACGTGGCGTAAATAAAGTTATTTTAGTTGGTAATTGTGGCAAAGACCCGGAAACACGTTACACACCAAGTGGTGCTGCGGTCACAAATATTTCAATTGCAACCACAGAAAGCTGGAAAGACAAGAATACCGGTGAAAAGCAGGACAGAACCGAATGGCACAATGTGGTGTTTTTTGGTCGTTTGGCTGAAATTGCCGGTGAATACTTGAAGAAGGGCTCACAAGTCTATGTTGAAGGCAGTTTAAATACAGAAAAATGGACGGATAAGTCTGGTAGTGAGCGCTACACAACAAAAATAAAAGCCAACGAGATGCAGATGTTAGGTGGACGTGGTGATGGCAACTTTGCTGGAGCTAATAATAATTTCCAGCAACAAAATCAGGCGCCGCAACAATCTCAGCAATCCAATCAAAATTCTGCACCCGCCTACAGCGGTGCGGATGATAATGCGTTTGATGACGATATTCCTTTTTAATTCGGAACTAAGAAAAATGTAAAGAATTTGAAAGTGTAAAATATTTAAAGCCCCGTTGTATGGGGCTTTTTTATTTGTAAACTGACACTGCGCCAAATGGCGATTCAGGTATAAGCTAAGATTAATAATGGCCATGTATAAAAAAATAATAAGCAGGAAATGAGTCTATGTATTTGCAACGATTGAATAGTCTGTGGTTTTTATTGACCGCTTCCAAATCAAAATTAATGATCGCTTTTCGAATAATTATATTGCTGCTATTGGTGATTGCAGTGGGTCGGTTGATACAGGTATACAGTGGTAATTTTTATAGTGGCGAAAGGCAGCCGTATTTACAATCAATGAGCAGTGACAGCGTGGTGATTCGCTGGCAGACGGCAGAAAAAATGCGCGGACAGTTACATTATGGCGTGCATCCAGCAAAGCTTGACCAGCTGATAACAGAAACCAGTGAGGCTGAAGAACATCAGGTCAAGCTCAGTGCGCTGTCGGCTGATACGCAGTATTACTATGCGATAGGTAATGAAAGCCGACTGCTCTGGCAAGGGCCAAAATACCGTTTCCGAACAGCATTGCCCGCCGGTTCTGAGCAACCGGTACGGGTCTGGGTGCTGGGTGACCCCGGCTATAATAGTGAGCAGCACCACAAAGTCAGGGACAGTATGTTGAACTGGGTAGAACAACACCCGAGAAAGAACCGCCCGGCTTATGACCTGATTATGACGACTGGTGATAATGCCTACCGTTCGGGTACTAATCAGCAGTTTCAGCAAAACTTTTTTAACCTGTATAGCGATATATTTACCAGTACAGTGGTCTGGCCGTTATACGGTAACCATGATGCTCGGCGCTGGGCATTTTTTAATATTTTCAGTTTTCCAGAAAATGCAGAAGCCGGTGGTGTGGCCTCGCACTCCGAGCGTTATTATTCCTTTGATTTTGGCAATGTGCATTTCGTGATGTTGGATTCTTTTGATGGTGCAAAAGATCAGGATGATGAAATGCTGGTCTGGCTGAAAAAAGACCTCGCGCTCAACAATAGTCGCTGGCTGGTTGCCGCGCTGCACCATCCACCTTATAGCAAAGGTAATCAGGATTCTGATGATCAGTCAGACAGCAGAGGACGACTCTTTAATTCACGGCAAAATATCGTACCGGTACTGGAGAAATACGGTGTTGATCTGGTTTTGTCCGGCCATTCGCACAGTTATGAGCGCAGCCATCTGATAGATTGTCATTACGGTTTAGCGTCTTCGTTTAATAGCGCAATGCTGGCAGCCAAGGCTGAAACAGATCCGCTTTCAGCTATCAGGCATTACACGAAATCGGCGAAAACACGTGCTCATCAGGGGGCGATTTTTGCCGTGGTGGGCTCAACCGCGAAATTGAACCGGCAAGGTAGCTTTGATCATCCTGCTATGGATGTCGGTCTGGCAGAATACGGCTCGTTTGTGCTGGATATTGAAGCCGACACAATGACGGGGCGTTTTATTAATCAGAATGGACAACAGCGTGATGCTTTCGTGGTTAAAAAAGACAGCAAGCAGGAGACATTTGTCAGCAGTTGTCAATGAAGCGGTGAATGGCGGGAACTGAGAATCTGGCAGATTGTCTGCATATAATATCAATGCGATATTGCCTCGCTGAGGTGACAAGAAGTGCTGCTGATGACGTATAATGCCGGCAGACTCTATATATTGTATAAAACAGTGATCAGCGTGCGGCTGGTCATGGCCTTAAATCTGACGTGATATGTTCACTGAAACGTAAAAATTATTATTCTATGAATCTGACTGAATCTAAATTGAAATATTTATCTGCCTGGCTCGGCTCACGACGGGTGCGCTATGTGGCTTTACTGGCACTGACTTTGTTTGTTGTTTTTGCAGTGATGCGACTGGGTTTTTACTGGTACTTTAGTACCGAAGACGAACACCTGGCTGGTGGTGAGTTTTTTAATGCTTTATATATCGGTTTTAAATTTGATCTGCGGCTGGCTATTCTGGTGGTTTTACCGGTGCTGTTGCTGGAAGCAATACCAAAAATAAATCTGGTTCTAAATAAACTGACACGCTGGATTTCTATTGCCTATCTGCTGATTGTTTTTACCATAATACTGCTGATGTATTTTGTCGACTACGGGCATTACGCATATCTCAACGAACGTTTAAATGCGACCGCGTTACAGTTTGCTGATGATATGGTGATTTCTGCAGAAATGGTCTGGCAAACCTATCCGGTGATCTGGCTGATAATTTTATTGTCAGTGCTGATTCTGGCTTTTGTAGTGGCTGTTCGTTTTTATATTTATCCGGTACTGGATAAAGAATACAAACGCATTGGCATCCTTGAAAGAATTATAGGTGTGACCTTATTTGGTTTTATTCTTCTTTTTGGAATTTATGGAAAGTTGTCCTGGTATCCACTGCGCTGGAGTGATGCATTTTTCACCAAATCACCTTTTGTGAATGCAGTGGCGGTAAACCCGGTTTTGTTCTTTTATGATACCTTGCACAATAAACAAAAGCGGTTTGATAAAGCAAAGGCTGAAAAATATTTTCCACTGATGGCAGCTCATCTGGGGATTGATACAGCGCTGAATAAGCCACTGGATTATAGTCGCGTCATAGCAGCCAAACCGGGTAAAACGCCAGCACCGAATATTGTCTATGTGATTCTCGAATCTTTTGGCTCGAACCAGTACGGTTTGTTTGGCAATAGTCTGGACTCAACGCCTTATCTGGATCAGCTGGGGCGTCAGGGACTGGTGTTTGATCGTTTCACAATACCGACCGGTGGCGGCACAGCGCGCTCAGTATTCACGGCAATGACAGGTATTCCTGATGTGTATCCGGAAGAAACAGCCAGTCATAATCCGTTATTAATTGATCAGCACCTGATCATGAATGAGTTTGACGGTTACGAAAAATATTATTTATTAGGTGGCAGCGCCAGCTGGAGAAATATTCGTGGTTTTCTGACGCAGAATATCAAAGGCCTGCATCTGTACGAAGAAGGTTCGTATACCGAACCACGGGTAGATGTCTGGGGTATTTCTGATCTTAGTCTGTTCAGAGAAGCCAATAAGGTTCTGAAAAAATCGGCTGCCGGTAAACCGTTTGTTGCGGTGATTCAGACGGCGGGTAATCATCGTCCTTATACCATACCGGAAGACAATCAAGGTTTTGTGGTTAAATCATTGCCAGATGATAAAAATCAGTGGCAGGGCTATCTGTCGGATGGCCGTTATAATGCAGTACGCATGATGGATCATTCTGTCGGCAAGTTTATTGAAATGGCGAAGCAGGAAAGTTATTTCAAAAATACTATATTCGTGTTTCACGGTGATCACGGTATCCAGAGTAGCCCGTCACCACATTTGCCGAAATACCATGACCGCTTAAATTTTGCCAGATTCTCCTCGCCATTAATTATCTATGGCCCGGCTGTGATTGATCAGCCAAAGCGGATTAGCAGCATAGCCAGTGAAGTTGATGTGTTTCCGATACTGGCAGGGCTGGCAGGTATTGAGTACACTAATACAACCTTAGGCAGAGACTTATTGAATCCTTTTGCGGGTATGCAAAATTATTCGCCCTTGATTAGTAATGTGCGGATGGATGGGATGATGGGAGTCATGAGTGATCGTTTTGTTTTATGGCGGGATCATTATAATAAAAAAGTGCTAATGCATGAGCTAGCCAGTGACAAACCTCAGGACGACGTAAGAGAGCAGTATCCAGGGCAGGCGCAGAAATTAAGCGAACTCGCCGAAGCGATGTATGAAACATCTCGCTATATGCTGCATTATAATCAGACAGCTAAAATCCAGTAATCGGGTCATCTAGGTAGCTTGAATTGTGCGTGATATAATAGCCCACGCTTTGTTTATTGCCTTACTATAGTGTGTGGCACTGGGCTGGAAAATGCACCATTATGAGGCAGCTATCAGCTTAAGTTTTGATATGAGCTACCGCTAATGAATATAATAAAAAGAACATGGGCTTAAAAATGAGCGAGACAGAAGGGACATCCGCAAACGAGGCAGAGATCAAGGTCTTATATATAGAAGACAATGGCTCGAATGTTAAGTTAATGCAGGATATATTTCTTGAGTTTTTACCCTATACATTAGTTAGTGCGAGTACGGCAGAAGAAGGCATTGTGCTTTCGAAACAGCTTAAGCCTGATCTGATATTAATGGATATTAACCTGCATGGTATCAGTGGCCATGAGGCGCTAAAAATTATTAAGGCTGACAGTGATATTAGCTCTATTCCTGTCATTGCCATCAGTGCTGATGTGATACCGAATCAGCCTGATGAAATAAGTGAAAACGGATTTGATGACTATATTTCAAAACCATTCGATCTGGCTGATTTAATCAAACGGTTAAAACAGCGTCTGGGTTGAAGCAACCATAAGAGGCTTTTACCTGTCAGGAGAGTGCGTCGTTTCTGACAGAAATCTTAGTGTATTGTTTCTTTGTATTGTTAATGTTTTATATTATTGAGTAATCGAAATGTGTGGAATTGTTGGTGGTGTAGCTGAGCGAAATGTAGCACCGATATTGCTAGAAGGACTGAGACGGCTGGAATACCGTGGTTATGACTCTGCCGGAGTGGCGGTTATCAACAAAGATGCCGGCATAGACCGACAGCGTAAAGTGGGTAAGGTTGAAAACCTGTCAAAAGCGATTGAAGAAAACCCACTGAACGGCTTTGTCGGTATAGCACATACCCGCTGGGCCACACACGGTGTACCTTCTGAGCCCAATGCGCATCCACATGTCTGTAATCAAAGCGTGGCAGTGGTACATAACGGCATCATTGAAAATCACGCCGAACTGAGAGCGCAGCAAACAGCAAAAGGCTATCGCTTTACATCGGAAACCGATACCGAAGTAGTAGCGCACCAGATCGAAGATTACCTGAAACAGGGCGGTGATCTGCTGGATGCCGTCAATAAAGCAGTGCTTGATTTTGAAGGTGCTTATGCACTGGGTGTGATGTCACCTTCCCAGCCCCAGCGTCTGATTGCAACCCGCAGTGGCAGCCCGCTGGTTATCGGTGTCGGCTTTGGTGAATATTTTATCGCCTCTGATGTAGCGGCGCTGTTACCGGTTACCTCGCGATTTATTTTTCTAGAAGAAGGCGATATTGCCGACATCACAAAAGATTCGCTGCAGATATACGATAAAGACGATCAGCTGGTCGAGCGGGAAATTTCAGTCTCTGAATTAAGTGTCGATGCGGTCAGTCGAGGTCAGTATCGTCATTACATGCTGAAAGAAATATACGAGCAGCCGGCTGTGTTGCTGGAAGTTCTGGAAGGCAGAATCTTTAAAGACAAAGTTATCGACAGTGCTTTTGGTAATGATGCGGCGGAGGTTTTTGATCAGGTCAAACAGGTGCAAATCATCGCTTGTGGCACCTCATTTCATGCCGGCATGGTGGCAAAATACTGGCTTGAGTCATTAGCTGGGATTCCGTGTCAGGTGGAAGTGGCCAGTGAATTCAGATACCGCAGCCCTGTGGTGGTTGATAATACTTTGGTGGTGACCATATCACAGTCGGGCGAGACAGCCGACACGCTGGCAGCGCTGAGAAACCTGAAAGATAAGGCAAAGTTTTCCCTGTCCATTTGCAACGTGCCTGAAAGCTCGCTGGTGCGCGAATCCAAACTGGTGATGATGACACGAGCCGGCCCTGAAATTGGCGTGGCCTCAACCAAAGCCTTTACCACTCAGCTGGTTGCGCTGATGTTGTTAACACTGTCGTTGGGTCGCCGTTTTAATATTACAGAGCAAACAGAAAAAAGACTGCTTGATGAATTGCTGCAATTACCTTCAAAAATAGAAGATTTGCTGGCAAACAATCAGATCGAAGCCTGGTCTGAAGACTTTAAAGACACCTTAAATTCATTGTTCCTGGGCCGCGGTGTGCAATACCCGATCGCCATGGAAGGTGCATTAAAACTAAAAGAAATTTCATATATTCATGCCGAGGCCTATGCAGCCGGTGAGCTTAAACACGGTCCGCTGGCACTGGTTGACCCGGACATGCCGATTATTGCGGTTGCTCCCAAAGACGGCATGGAAGATAAACTCAAATCCAATTTGCAGGAAGTCATCGCACGAAAAGGTAAAGTCTATTTGTTTGCCGATCAGCAGGTGGACGCAAAAGATCTGGGTGAGAACTGCCAGATTATGAAAATACCTTCAGTAGGTCCTGAAATCGCACCGGTACTATTTGCCGTAGCATTACAGTTATTTTCCTATTACGTGGCAGTGCGCAAAGGCACCGATGTCGATCAGCCAAGAAATCTGGCCAAGTCAGTTACGGTTGAATAATACTTTTACTTTTTTGTAAAAATATTCTGAGCAATTAAAGTCGAAAACTAGCGGCGGCTTAAATTGATCATTAACTTCTCAGTGATCGAGATGATAGGTATTAGGCTGGCGTTAGCTATTGCAGGCATTATTTAACATTGGATGTCGGTAGTTGATGATTCATAGCTGTCATTATGGGAGTGGTAGAAACTCTGTAAAATAGAGCATCAAGAAAAATGTTTGAATGGCGGATTTTTAGTCACTGATGGCTTGAATCTCTGGCATTGAATTAGAAAAACTTAAAAATTCAATGCTGATCTTGCTCATGAAGTGTTTATTGGATCATGCACCAAGTCGTTCAGAAATTTTCTTGCCCGCATTTTTCACCAGTTTTACCCATTCCTCTTTGCGACGTTCAATGGGTGCAGATATCGATAACCCGGCAACCACATTCTCGCTACCGTCATAAATTAGTACACCAATACAGCCGACACCTTCTTCGGCTTCTTCATTATCGTATGCAAAACCGTGACTATGTACTTGTCGAGCGACATTGATTAAATCAGCTTCGGTGGAGATAGTATGTGGCGTATAGGCTTTAAGCCCGGTGCGGCCAGTGTAGGCGTGAATAAAATGCTCACCTAGTTCAGCCAGCATCAGTTTACCCACCGCCGTGACATGTAACGGTGCGCGGCTGCCAATGACCTGTTCAACGCGCATCATGCGCTTGGGGGTAACGCGCTCGATATAAATAACTTCATCGCCTTCACGCACGGTCAGGTTGACCGTTTCGCCGATCGCATCGCACAATGCTTCCATAATACTCAGTGCCTGTTCTCTCAGGTCAACGCCTCGACGAACTTTACTTGCCAGCCGTACCAGCTTGTTGCCCAGCCTGTAATGACCGCCGCTGTCTTTATCGACAAAACCAGCTTCCATTAAGGCAGCGAGAATACGAAACGTAGTTGAGGGGTGCAGGCCGCTATCGGCAGACAAGATTTTCAGGCTGACCGGATCTTCATACTTACTAATAGCGTCTAGCAGCACAGCGCAGCGGTCGATAACTTGTATGGATGACATAAAAACCCGTTATTTCATAATGTGAAAACGATTGTGTATTGTAAAATTATAAAGTCTAAGCTATGGTTTACACAAGTGTTAAATAAACAGCGGGTGATCGGTTTTCCGCTTTTTTTTAGTAATGTAAATTTCATAATGCGAAATATTGGTTGCATTATGAAACGAATCAATGATCAGATACGGCGAGGGCCTTCCTATGAGCAGCAATAATTCAAGCATTCCAGATTTTTGTCAGGGTATTCAGCACTTTGGTGAGAAGTGGCCTGATTTCGACAAGCATGCTGCTCAGGCAGTCATCGCTGAGGGCAAGAGTGCGATAAGTAACAGTGCTGATGATGACAGTGTTTACCAGACTTTATTGGCGGCGGATGCATTACGTTATCTGACGTTACAGGTTACTGGCGCTAAAGGCAGTGGCCATCCGGGTGGATTCGCTTCCAGTGCAGAAGCACATGCTTCGCTGATGATGTTAGGTCATACCAATATCGTGACTGAAGTTGGTCATCATGCCCCTGGTTTTTATTCTTCGATGTTCCTGGATAGTTCACTGGAAGACATGGGCATTCATAACATGAATGACATGATGCAACGTTTCCGTGAGCAGCATGGTCTGCTGGGGCATTTGTCAGGTGCTATTCCGGGTTTGCTGGCACCGGCTGGCCCGCTTGGTCAGGGACAACACTTTGCAATGGCGGGCGCGTATCTGCACCGTGATAAATTATTCCCTGTAACCATCGGTGATGGTGGTATGGGCGAACCCTACGTATTAAATTCAATGATGCATTTCCATACGGCGTATCCGGATGTGACGAATTTCTTACCTTGTCTGATCTGGAATGGTTATTCACAGGAACATCATTCGATGGTTTCTTTGCATGACAATCAGCAAATGCTGGATTACTGGACTGGTCACGGCTTTGAAGAAGTGATTCTTATTGATGCCAAAGACTTTGATGACAGTGACCAGAAAGGTGCCTATGTTGACAGCAGTCATTTTTCACTGAAACAGCGTCTGGCATTTACCAAGGCCGTTTTGCAGGGTGTTGATGCTGCTGCTAAATCAGCCATGGCTGGCAAGCTGACTGCATTCATTATTAAGCAACTGAAAGGTACCGGTGTTCATACGGTTGGTGCTAAGTCACACAATCTATATCCTGCTGACACGCTCGATCAGCCACACATAATTGATGGCCTGAAACGCCGTGCCTTACCGGCAGAAGCATGGCAGCTGGTGCGTGATAATTTACGTCGCGCTGGTGGTGGTCCTGCTGCCAAAACGGCTGTTACTGAAGGTGAGCTGGAATTCACATCATTACCAAGCCTGAAAATGAAAGAATTTGCGAAAGGCGAAAAGTCCGTACCTTCGACTGCGATGGGTGAACTGGTTGCACAGGTTGGTCTTTCCGATGCACGTTACGTTGTAACCAATGCAGATGGTAACGAAGCATCGGCAATGAAAAATATTAACGATGCATTAAAAATTCGTCACCCGACACAGGACCCTCTCTATAACCAGGAGCCTAATGGTCAGGTCTACGAGCCATTGAATGAAGATGCCTGCGCCGGTTTTGCAGCCGGTCTGGCATTGTTTGGTTCACGTTCGATATGGTTATCGTACGAATCATTTGCGATCAATGGCTGGCCTATTATGCAAACCGTTGCTCAGGCGATGGCAGAGTTACGTCGTAAAACACCATCGACTGTATGTATGTTTACAGCAGGCGCACTGGAGCAGGGCCGTAATGGCTGGACGCATCAGCGCCCTGAAATTGAAAACTATTTTGCAGCAATGATGCGCAATGGTAATTCCTATCCATTATTCCCTTGTGATGCGAATGGCATACAGACTGCGTTTGAATACGCGACTGCAAGTTATAACAAGAGCATGGTGATTATTGCATCGAAAAGTCCATTGCCAGTTTATATGACGATCGAAGAGTCGCGTCAGGCTATCGAAGAAGGCGCGGCAACGATTTATGAATCCAAATCGGGCAGTAAAGGTACCGTTGTATTTGCTGTAACCGGCGATATGATTTTCCTGCCAGTATTTGAAGCAAAAGATAAACTCGAAGGTGATGGTTACAAGGTTCGTATTGTTGCTGTTGTTAACCCGCGTCGTCTGTATCGTCCGACTGACATCGCCTGGGATACTGTGTCACAACCTGACGATAAATTTATGGGTGATGATCAGTTTAACGCACTGTTTGATGGTGATGCATTACTGGCAGTGAGTGGCGGACCGAGTGCGGCGCTGGAGCCTGTGCTGCTGCGTACACGTGCGCCAAAACGTGATACTTTCTGCTGGAAGCGTGGTGAGACAACTGCATCTCCAGCTGAAATCATGGCCTTCAACGGCATTACCGCCGAAGCAATGCAAAACCGCATAAATGGTTTTTTAGCCACTAAGTAATGTGGAACAGTAAGTAGCCTGGTTGATTTCGCTGTTAGAAAATACAGCGAAATCACCGTGCTAACTCGACGAGAAAGAGACGATGAGTAAAACAAAAATCATTGTGCTTGATGATGATCCGACCGGGTCGCAGACAGTACATAGCTGCCTGCTACTGACACGCTGGGATGTGGATACATTAAAACAGGGGCTGACAGATGCAGCGCCTTTATTTTTTGTGCTGACTAACACACGTGGCATGAGTGCCGCTGATGCGGCTGACTTAACGCGTGAAGTCTGCGTTAATTTACGCTCAGCTCTGAGCCAGCTTGCTGCAGCAGGTGAGCAGATTAATCCGTTGCTGGTAAGCCGTTCAGATTCAACGCTGCGTGGTCATTACCCGGTTGAAACAGATATCATCGCAGAAGAGCTGGGGCCATTTGATGCGCATTTTATGGTACCTGCGTTTTTTGAAGGTGGCCGGATTACGATTAACAGCATCCATTACCTGATTGTCGATGGTAAACCGGTACCGGTGCATGAAACAGAATTCGCGCGTGATTCTGTTTTCGGCTATTCGCACAGTTATCTGCCGGATTATGTCGAGGAAAAAACCGCCGGGCGAATCAATGCTGCACAGGTTGAACGTTTTGTATTAAAGGATGTTCGCGGTGATTCTATGTCGCGTTTACTGGCGCTCAGTGGAAATCAGTGTTGTGTAGTCGATGGCGAAAATCAGTCTGACCTGAATCATTTCTGTACGCAATTAATGCAGGCCGCCGGCGAAGGTAAACGCTTTCTGTTTCGCAGTGCTGCCAGCCTGTTAACGGCGCTGGCACAATTACCACCGCAGCCGATAGCGGCAGATAAAATGCGTGAGTATGTTCGTGATAACAGATCCGGTGCCGTCATTGTCGGTTCACATGTATCAAAAACGACATCACAGCTTAATCATTTATTACAGCAGCAAGGCATAAAAGGCATTGAGATTAATGTTGAAAAAATTGCCGCACAGCGTGATCAGTTGCTTGCCGATGTTTTATCTGAAGCAGAAGCCTGCCATGCCCAAAATATTACTCCGGCAATTTACACGAGCCGCACTGAACTGAAGTTTGCCGATCAGCAAACAAGACTTGCATTTGGTGAGCAGGTGTCTGCCTTTTTGATGGATGTGGTGAGAAATTTGCCGGCAACAACGGGCTTTTTGATCAGCAAAGGGGGCATTACCTCGAACGATGTGCTAAGTGACGGACTGGCATTACGAACGTCACGTGTTGTCGGCCAGATTCTGGCTGGTTGCTCTGTCGTACGTTGTCCGCATGACCATCCACGCTATCCGGATTTGCCGGTGGTGATTTTCCCCGGCAATGTGGGAGACGAAAGCGCGATAACAACTGTATATAAACGACTTGCCGCATAAGGTTAGCTGATGAAAACAAATCTCAGTCAAGTATTAAGCAAAGGTGCAGCGTCAGCGACAGGCTCATTTAATATCCTGGACCTTGATATGGCGATGAGCATTATTGATTGTGCAGAAGCATTAAACACACCGGTCATCATTGGTATAGCGAGCCGTCATTTTAATGCGGTGCGCGCACCAGTGCTGGTGCCTTCTGTATTAAAAGCAATTGAGTCAAGCAATGTGCCGGTGGCTTTGCATCTCGATCATGCCGGGCCGAATCAGATCGAGATGATCAAACAGGCGCTTGATCTGGGTTTTAGTAGCATCATGATCGATGGTTCCTTATTACCACTTGAAGAAAATATTGAAGTGACTGCAAAAGTGGTTGAACTGAGTCATCGTTATAATGCAAGTGTCGAAGGTGAAATAGGTGGCATCGCCGGTGAAGAAGGCGTGGCCGATACAGAGCAGGATAGTCCGGACTATATTCCTTATACCAACCCGCTTGAAGCACAACAGTTTGTTAAAGCAACCCGTGTTGATGCCTTAGCGATTGCTGTGGGAACGGCGCATGGCATTTATAGTTCAGAGCCGCACATTAACTTTGATGTGATAAAAGAAATTCAATCGATGGTGTCAACGCCACTGGTTATGCATGGCGCAACCGGCGTATCGGATGCATCCATACAAAAAGCGGTCAGTAATGGTATACGGAAAATCAATTATTTTTCAGGCCTGCTGCAGACAGCAATGGATGAAGTCAGAGCTTACGATTCAAAAGGCAATGACTTTCTGCAATTCAAACACTCGATGCAGGAACAGTGGCGTAAACTGATAGCAGAGCAGATAAAGCTGTATGCCAAGCTGCCTGAAAATATGTACAAGCAGGCGTAACGAGCGGCAATGAATATGACTGATAAAGAAGAGCATTCAGGCAATAAACTTTCATTGCTTAAAGCGCTGTTAAAAATTCTGCCTGAAGATGCCGTACTGCATGAGAAGGAAGATTTACATCCTTACGAGTGTGACGGCTTATCGGCATATCGCAAACTGCCAATGATTGTCGTGTTGCCAGACACCATTGAGCAGGTACAGTCGATCCTGCGCTTATGTTATGAACTTGAACTGCCGGTGGTTGCCCGTGGCGCTGGCACAGGTTTATCCGGCGGTGCGTTACCGTTAGAGAACGGTGTGCTGTTAAGTCTTGCCAGATTTAAAGAAATTATTCATATCGATCCAAAGCGCCGTATTGCGCGGGTTCAGCCGGGTGTGCGTAATCTCTCGATCTCACAGGCAGCGAATCAGTTTGGATTGTATTATGCTCCCGATCCGTCATCACAAATTGCCTGTACTATCGGTGGCAATGTCGCTGAAAATTCGGGTGGTGTGCACTGTTTAAAATACGGTTTAACCGTACACAATATTCAGCAATTAAAAATTATTACGATGGAAGGTGAGTTGCTCAGCATCGGTGGCAGTGGTCTTGACAGTGCCGGTTACGACTTGCTGGCATTAATGACAGGCTCAGAAGGTATGCTGGGTGTCATTGTTGAAGTGACCGTCAAGTTGTTGCCCAAACCTGAGCGGGCGCAGGCCATATTAGCGGCGTTTGATAATGTCGTAAAAGCCGGTGAAGCTGTTGGTAATATTATTGCCGCAGGTATTATACCTGCCGGTTTAGAAATGATGGATAAACTGGCGATACGTGCAGCGGAAGATTTTGTGCATGCAGGTTATCCGCTCGATGCAGAAGCTATTTTACTTTGTGAGCTGGACGGTACTAACGAAGAAGTATCCGAACATGTCGCCCGGGTGCGTGATGTGTTACATCAGAGCGGTGCTACCGAAGTGCGTACAGCAAAAGATGAAGCCGAACGCCTGACTTTCTGGAAAGGCCGCAAAGCCGCCTTTCCGGCAGTGGGTCGTTTATCACCCGACTACTATTGCATGGACGGAACCATTCCGCGCAAACAATTACCACGCGTTTTAAAAACAATGGCCGAATTATCCATTGAATATAATCTGCCGGTTGCTAACGTGTTTCATGCCGGTGACGGAAACTTGCATCCACTGATACTCTATGATGCAAACATTCCGGGTGAGTTAGAGCGCACCGAAGAGTTTGGCGGAAAGATCCTCGAATTATGTGTCGAAGTGGGTGGCACGATCACCGGCGAACACGGTGTAGGTATAGAAAAAATAAACCAGATGTGTGTGCAGTTTAATTCACTGGAACTGACGCACTTTCATGCAGTGAAAGCGGCCTTTGATGAAAAGAGTCTGCTGAATCCGGGCAAAGCAGTGCCGACATTGCATCGCTGTGCGGAGTTTGGTGCGATGCATGTACATAAAGGTGAACTGCCATTCCCGGAACTGGAAAGGTTTTAACACCGGGTCCAATGATGAACAATATATTTTTATGGATACAAGTATGAGTGCTGATCTAAGCCAGCAACTTCAGCAGCGAATACAGCATGCTTATGAAGCAAAGCTGGCGTTACAGATTGTCGGTGGTAATAGCAAATCCTTCTACGGTCGTTCGGTTGCAGCAGAAACATTGTCGCTGGCCGGGCACAGTGGCGTGCTGAATTATGAACCCACAGAGCTGGTGATTACCGCACGTGCAGGCACGCCGTTAAAAGAAGTTGAGGCACTGCTGAATCAGAACGGACAGATGTTGCCATTTGAGCCACCGGCGTTTAGTGAGCAGGCGACCATCGGTGGCACGGTAGCGTGTAATCTTTCCGGGCCACGTCGTGCTTATGCAGGAGCCGCCCGCGATTATCTTTTAGGCTGTAAAATCATTAATGGCAAAGGTGAAATACTCACATTCGGTGGCGAGGTAATGAAAAACGTCGCCGGTTATGATGTTTCCCGTTTAATGGCCGGCGCAATGGGAACACTGGGTGTGTTGCTGGAAGTGTCTTTAAAAGTATTACCTAAACCTGAAATGGAACTGACGCGGTTGTTTAACTGTTCGGCAAATGACGCTATCGAAAAAATGCATGCCTGGTCACAAACCCCGTTACCGATTTCTGCGACCAGCTTTCATGATTCGGTTTTGTCTGTACGTTTTTCCGGTGCAGCCAAAGCAGTGAATGCAGCAGTGAATCACAGCGGTGGTGAGATAAACGAAGACGCTGAAAAATACTGGCATGATCTTAAAGAACATCGACTGGATTTTTTTAATACAGATAAACCTTTGTGGCGCTTATCACTGGCATCGGATATCGAATCATTAGCACTTGAAAACAGTGCCGCGGATTATTTATATGAATGGGGCGGCGCATTACGCTGGTTAAAAACCGATTCACCCGCAGCAGAAATTCAGGCAGCGATGGAAAAAATCGATGGCCATGCCAGTATCTTCCGGCATACAGATCAGGTGAATGTATTTCAGCCTCTCACACCGGCGCTGATGCGAATCCATAAAAACTTAAAAATGGCATTTGATCCGCATAATATTTTAAATCCTGGCAAACTCTATACCGAGCTTTAATTCCAATGCAGACATCGATCAGTGAAAAATTTGCAAATAACCCACACATCGAGGATGCAGAATCGATCTTACGATCCTGTGTGCACTGCGGGTTCTGTACGGCAACCTGCCCGACATATCAGTTACTCGGTGATGAGCTGGACGGACCGCGTGGCCGTATTTATCTGATTAAACAGGTGCTTGAAGGTAATGCTATCTCTGGCCGTACACAATTGCATCTGGATCGCTGTCTGACCTGCCGCTCCTGCGAAACAACCTGTCCTTCCGGTGTGCGATATGGACGACTGGTGGAAATTGGCCGGGAGATTGTCGACCAGCAGGTGCCGCGCACTTTGCCGCAGCGTCTTGTAAGAAAACTGTTGCGAACGATTGTGCCTTTTCCACAACGCTTTGCCCTGATCTATAAAACCGGTTTGTTGTTTAGGCCGCTGTTACCCGCCGCGATAAAACAAAAATTACCGCTGCCCCGGTCATCTGCTGATTCATCTGTCGAAACAAAAGCCCGTAAGATGCTGGTGCTGCAAGGCTGCGTTCAATCCGTAGTAACGCCGCAAACGAATCAGGCGGCCAGCCGGATATTGCAGAAACTCGATATTGAATTAATTGCTGCACCAAAGGCAGGATGCTGCGGGGCCGTCAGTCATCACTTATCAGCACCGCAAGAAGGTCTGGACTTTATGCGTCGTAATATCGATGCATGGTGGCCATATATTGAGCAGGGTGCGGAAGCTATTATTATTACTGCCAGCGGTTGTGGAAGTGTCGTTAAGGATTACGCTGAACTGCTCAAACACGATAGCAGCTATGCCGATAAAGCAAGGCGTGTCAGTAAGCTGGCTAAAGATATCAGTGAAGTTTTGCGGGATGAGGATCTTTCTGCAATCACCTCAAAACAATCCACTGCTGTTTCAGTTGCTTTCCATAGCCCCTGTACGCTACAGCATGGCCAGAAAATCACCGGTGTTGTGGAACGCATTTTAGAGAATGCCGGATTCCGCTTGACGCAGGTTGAAAATCCACATTTATGCTGCGGCTCGGCTGGTACTTACTCTATCTTACAAGCTAAATTATCAACGCAGCTGTTAGATAATAAATTGTCAGCTTTGCAACAGGGCGCGCCAGATGTGATAGCCACAGCAAATATCGGCTGTCAGATGCATCTGACAAGCAAAGCCAGTATACCGGTAATACACTGGCTGGAGTTGATCGATAAAAGTCTTGTATAAAGGCAACGATTACACACTATGAATGACGCGGGGGCAATGAACATATTGCACTGCTTGATTCATTAGTAATGACATAAGAAAAATAAAGACAGAAAAATCCTTCTTTACAATACTGGTTTCGATAAACAGGTGCGACAAACAAGACACTGATTTAATAGTGCTTAAAACTGTTGTTGCTCAACGAATCCACGTCGTACAAAAAATCCCGGCGCATGCAGCGTGAAACACAATGATAAAAAGATGTGGCATCAAGTGTAGTGGTCAAGTACTTAGAGTGGGTGTCCATGCCAAGTATTTGATCGAGCAAAACTCAATTCATCACTGATAGTTATCTTCAGTACATGTTTATAAAAAAAAACCAATGCATTAAGAGCCTGAGACTGGGTGCTCGTAGAAACTCTAAGAAGTTCAAACTATAAAATGAAAAATCACGATCTACAAGACAAAAAAGGCAGCAGAAGAACATAAGAAGCAAGTATTGATTGCAAATCTACTAAGTTACTGATATTAATAATAAATAAAAAAGCAACCAAGCTTATCTGGTGGGCACAATTTAATACGCCCACATCTGTATATCTCAGTAGTCTTTAGCTTTCGTTGTTAGAACAAATAACCACTTGAAATTTATACTGTTATTAGAGTAGCAGTATAAATAAGAAATAAAGGATATATGGCCATGGGCGTATTATATTACGGCCATGGCTATATACTTAACTGTTA
>Ga0224506_10000170_pt1 | contig 63987 bp, 61 predicted proteins | sample SF_Jan12_sed_USG_2_FD_169108 | JGI IMG/M metagenome (GOLD analysis project Ga0224506, IMG submission 169108) | Sediment microbial communities from San Francisco Bay, California, United States - SF_Jan12_sed_USGS_8_1 | ecosystem: Environmental > Aquatic > Marine > Sediment | place: USA...
GCAACCGGGTTAAAATTCTGGTTGAGTAAATTAAGTGCAACCGCATCACGATGATTTCTTTTCGTCGTGACTTTGTAGGCAATTCGCTGGCGTACAACCAAGTTGAGTTGTGCCATAACGTGACGCACTTTGTAACGGCCAATTTTAAAGCCTTCTCCGCGTAACTTTTTCATCATTTCACGTGAGCCAAGGCTATCACGGCTACGTTTAAACAATGCCTTCATACGTCGATAAAGATTTAATACATCAGCGCCAATAAGCTGGCCTGGTCGCTTATTCCAATCATAATAAGCGGACGTACTCACTTGCATTACGCGGCATAAAACAACTACTGGGTAATGCTCTGATTTATCTTTAATAAAAACAAACTTTACTTCATTTCTTTCGCGAAGAAGGCACTGGCCTTTTTTAAAATCTCTTTCTCCATCCGTAAATTCTTAACTTCTTTACGTAATTGCTTTAACTCTTCTCGCTCATCAACAGACAACGATTTACCTTCACGCTGAGCATCTATTTGTTCTTTCCAGCGATACAGCATATTACTGGCTATACCCAATGATTTAGCCGCTTCCGGTACTGAATAACCTTGTTCTTTAACCAGAGTTACCGCTTCTTCTTTATATTCTTTAGAGTACTGTTTGTATGTTCGTTTCTGACTCATTCTGACACCTTAATAATTGATGGTAATTATCTCTTATTAAAGTGTCCGGTGCTATTAGACCACTACAATATTACTGGAATGCTTCTTTATCACAACGCGATGTATATGCAGGTTTTAGAAGGTTCATTTGAAGATGTGCATGAAATTTATGACTCAATTCTAAAAGATTCAAGAAATAATGGAAACGTTATTCTTCTAGAAGAAGAAATAGAGCAAAGAGACTTTCCAAACTGGAGTATGGGCTTCCAAAACTTAGAAGCTAGCGAACCAGAAGATGTTCCGGGGTTTATAGATATTTTTAATGGAAAACTTGATAAAGAAGTTGCGTTAAAAAATACAGCTAAAGCTGTAAAGTTATTGATTAATTTTTCAAAACCAAGATAACACATTGTAATATCCAATGTTGAATTTCATAAAGATTAAATAACCATATAATAGATATGACCATTTATGGAAATAGTAGCTATCTATTTTTTAAAATACGCTGAAATGAAATACCAGCGTAAGGACCTTTAAGGTAGTTATAGGTAATGAGAATCCATTTGATCGGTTCGAGTATCAGCAGGCAGAGCAGCCAGAAAAGATTAATATTTAAATCATGTAGACAATAGGCACAGACCATTACAAATGGCAGGTACCAGAACACTTCAAGTTTATTACCGATACGAAATATATTACAGAACATGAAAAAAGACAAAGCCAAATAAGCGGGTATGAAACTGATTCTAAAGTCATGCACTGTAAGCTGTATAACAGCGCAAAGACCAGCCAGAAACAGAATAAAGATCAGGTCTGTAAGATTGAAGCGAAAGCCTTTTTCGTGTTGAACTTTAAATGTTAGCCACTTCACTGAGCAAATTTCCTTTCAAATCAAATTTTAGTGTTGTTCGTGCGAATTTACCACCAAAGTTACGAACAGCCAGGTCTTCAGCCAGAATAGTCATTTTTTCGCCGGAAATAGTAACACTGGTAATTTGCAGGCAGCGGGTGATCGCTTTGATATCTTTATAGACGCTGCTCTTGTTAGCTAATTGCTGATATTTAGCGTCAATGTTTTGAAATACCTCTAAATTGTGCTTTTTGATTGAGATGGAATTATAAAGATAGCCTGTTAATTCTGCTTTCTCCTCAAGTATATAGAATTCAAACGGGTTAAGGCTACTTGGAATAGCGAATGAGGCATCAAGAGTATTAACCGTCCGGCGTTGTAGAATAAGCTTAAAGATAAGGTAACTACTAAACAGTAACGGATAAATAATAGCGATGATTGTTATCTCATAATAACGATAGAGCAGATAAAAAGCTGCGGTTAAAAACAGCGTAATGCTATCGATAAAAAAGACGGCATCAAGACTGTAACGCTGCTTGAGAAATGGCGAGAAAAGAGCAATACGGAAGGTATTAAACCAGTCCAGACCTATGTGCAGTAATAACCCAAAAAGACATGCAAGGAAGACTACCCATGACCAGCCAAGATGTAGTAATGATAACAGAGTGAAACAAAGCCCTGTAGCATAAAGTGGTGCTAATAATAACGAGTGGGTGATTGCCTGATGGTTTTTCAGGTAAAATCGTTTTCCCAGTAGCATAAAAATAACATCAAGATCAGGAAATAAGCTGCCAATAACAAAGGCGGCGCCTATTAATGGCTGATCGGCTGCTGTTGCGACACTAAATCCGGCACCACCTATTAATGCATGATGTATTATATCCATTGCTGATCTGTAGCCCTTTTATGAATTTCTTTCAAAAATCATGCTGTAAAAATAAGCGCTAAGCAGTATAAAAAGATGTGCGCCGCTAAATGAAAGAATAAATGACCTGACAAAAGCTGTCGAAGTATTTATAAAGAGTTCATGCTCCTGTGGCATAAACTGCATAGCCTTAGCGATCAGTATGGAAACAATGGCTATTACTATAGTGACGGGAATCGCAATCGAGTCAGCTGAGAGTCCGCAGTGTCCTCTTTTTTTCTGCGCAAGATAATGGCCAAGCCCATATCCTACAGCCATGGCTATTGTGTAAAGAGGAAAACTCGAGCCCAGTATCGAAAAATGAATAGTGAGCCAGAAACAGGAGTAGAGAACGGGTAAGATGATGTCCTGAAGAACTTTCTTGATAGCGGAAAAGTTTAATTGCAGCAAAAGGATGTTTACCATAATGTGTCATCGTTTGATGTTTTTCACGAAACCTGAAAAATAAATATTCATGGACTTATTTTCGTTTTAGATATTTACGTAGATAAAATAAGATACCATTGTTACCTGATAAAAGATATTTGAAGCTGCATTAGTGTGAGCTAGTTCGAAGAAAATTCAACATTTTTATTTGGAATATAACATATCCTGAATTATAGCGACGGCGGCATATCATAACGAGAATCAAATATGTTCGTTGGGTAAAAGATGCCATGTCGATATGGTTGCCTGACTTACGGTAGAGATGTAGGTGTGATGAATACAGATAAGAAATGATAGTTGTATGTACCTTTTTATATACAAAAGATGTGTAGATATTGCCGCATAGATCGATATCAGTTTTAGGAGTCAATAAGATTGCTTAATAAAATTAAAAACAAAGGACAGGCTATTACGGCTGAAGATATAGACATTGCACTGCAGATGTTGAGAACAAATATCGACAGCAGTGATATCGAGCCCCTATTGTCTGCTTTGGAAGCGCTTAAAAGTGAGACAGCAAGTGAAGCATTGCAGTCAAATGTGATAGATGCATTTCATAATCTGGGCATATTTCAAGGTGCCGCCTTAACCTATGCACCCTATCTTAATATTTTTGTGTCTGATGATCCGTTTGACGATTAGTATTCACGGGATTATTAATGGAATTTGCACACTTTTCTAGCTTACAGCAGCTTCCAGAGAGTTGTGACAGTCTGTTTGCGCTGGCAGAAAAAGACAGCCTGTTTTACTCTCGGCCTTGGTTTGATAATCTGACGGCAACACTGGCTGAAGATCAGGTGTTGCTATTAGCCTGCGTTATGAATGGCAATAAAGCACTGGCCATGCTGCCACTGATCAAGAGTACAGCAGATCAGGTTTCTTCACTTAAGCATCGATACACAACGCACTTTAGTTTGTTGCTTGCAGAATCAAAAAATGAACCATATCAGCAGCAAATTATCCTGTGCCTAATTCAGGGCCTGAGCCAGTTGAGAGTTCGATCATTGCTGCTGGAACCGGTTGCTGCTGATGACAATAACATAAGACAGTTTAAGCAAGCCTTAGAAAATAACGGATATGGCTGTGAGTATCATTTTCGATCATATAACTGGATTTATCGTTTGCAGGGTCAGTCTCATCATGACTATTTAGCTAGCCGTAGCGCACGCTTGCGCAATACGATATCACGCAAGCAGCGTAAACTGGAGCGTGAGCACGGCTATGACATCCGCCTTTTTACAGGGGATGAGGTGAGATATGGCATGACAGATTATTATGCAGTGTACGCAGCCAGCTGGAAAGCCAATGAACAGTATGTCGATTTTTTCAATGGCATGGCCGGCGCATTATCAAAGCGGGGATGGAGCAGACTGGCTGTGCTCTATGTTAATGATAAGCCAGTTGCTGCACAACTCTGGTTTGTCGTCCATGGTAAAGCCAGTATATTCAGACTGGCGTATGATGAGGCGTGGAAGCAGTACTCTCCGGGAACAATACTGACAAATTTTCTGATGAATTACGTGATTGATATCGACAAGGTTAAGGAGATCGACTTTCTGACAGGAAACGATGCTTATAAGCAGGACTGGATGTCTCAGCGCCGACAGCGATTCGCCCTGAGTTGTGTGAATAATAAAAAAGCATCAGGCAGGTTGAAACAATTTATTAGCGCAGTTAAACATGTGATCAAAAGACGGTAGACAGGGGAGAACAGACTGCCAGCTAGGATGATTTGTGCAGAAGGATAATTGCCCTTATATCATAAAGAAACAGTCCTCCTCATCTGTACAGCGTTGTTTTGCAGTTGTGCTGAGTATAGTTCTTTTGATACAGAGTATTACTGAAAAAATAATAGAGTGCATGAGCACAGGGAGATAAAGTGAAAGAAGTTTTAAAACTTATCGTTGGATGTTTATTATTATCGGCTTGTTCGGAACCGGCACTACAAGCACCATCAAGTAGAGCTGCAGTCATTGAAGTACCAACAAACTGGGCAGTTTATCAAAAACAGCGTACTGATAATATTGCACTGCACATAGAAAAGCACAAAGTGGCCTATGCCCGCTTTGCAGACTTTCCTGTCAGTCAGACCCATGGTGTGCCCTATCTGCTGCTTAAGCTGTTGCCAAAAGTTGCGCCAGAGTTCTGGCCCGATAATGAAAACTTTTTATCAGTGGTTGGCTTGTACAAAGATGAGCGCAACCCGGGCTATCCTGTTGCACGGGGGATCGGCTTTAGTGGATTGTCGCGTGATCTTCGTCATAATACTGTCGATGCTGCATCGTTTACCTGTGGTGGTTGCCACATTGGTCGAGTAAAAGATGACAGAGGTAAGATAAGCTATCTGGATGGAGGTATCAATAGTGAGTTCAGCGTCATTGGATTCAGAAAGAGGATGGTAGATACCTTTAGCTATTTGAGTAAGAATCACAAGACGAAGACGGCCCGGGACAAGGCTGTGATCAGTTTATTTATTGCGGCGCTGGATAAGGTTGAAAAAGAGCTGCCGGGATACTTCTATAATAATTATCGATTTGAAGACCGGTTATTTGACGAGGCTTATGAAAAAAATCAAATAAAATTATTCAGAGAAAATGCCAGCAAATTGATACCGCAATATGTCGAACGTATTAGACAGGTATACAATGGCTGGCGAATGCTGGTAGAAAAAAACTATCCGACAGCCGTAAAAGAAATGATGGATGGTTATGGCGGCATGGAAGATGCCATCGGATTTAATACTGTTGATGCTTATTTAACATTGAAGAAAAATCCACTGACTAATTTGTTTGCCGGTATTCCAGTGGCTGATGTCGGAGGTCAGACGGATATCATGGCGGTCTGGGATCAGCAACAGAGAAACCCCCGCTGGAATGCTGCCAAAGACGATTTGATTGACGGTGGTGGTCAGTGGAACGGGCATATTCCGTTGCCAATTTATAAAAATATCGCCGCGCAGCTAACACTGGGTGTTGAAAATATTGATGTACAAGTCTCGGCATTTTCAGATGAATTACTGGATCAGTTACCGGCAGCGGCTTATCCTTTTGAATTAGATGTGACCCTTGCCCGTAAAGGGCAAAAGCTGTTTGAGGAAAACTGCCAGATTTGCCATCAGGCCAACAATGGCAAGGTGTATAACGATATTGGTACCCATCCGGGCAGAGCGGTGATTGCAGATAGCATTATAAGCTGGGCTGCCGTCAGAAGTTTTACAGAGGCTTGTTCGCCAGAGCTGACAGTAATCATGCACGGTAAAGAGAATAAACCGTGCGGCATGTATAAAGGCGTTTCTTTAAAAGACAAAGCCAAATTTGCGATGACCAGGCCGGCGCGCCATGCAGGATACAACGCGTTACCATTGGCTGGTATCTGGGCGCAGGCGCCATACCTGCACAATGGTTCGATACCGACGATGTATCATTTGCTAATGCCACAAACAAGGCCCGAACGGTTTATAAAAAGCCGTCTGAGCTATGATAAAGAAAAAATGGGCTTTAAGTGGGAGATGACGGGCGAGGGTGATGATTCAGGTTATTTATTTGATACGACGATTTCACCGGCACTATCAAATACAGGTCACGATAAAGATATTATAATGAATAACAATCAGTTCCGTTTAAACTGGGACAATGATGAAAGCAGTGTCAGGGCATTAATTGAATATATGAAAGTATTATAGATGTTTGATCATGAAAAATTATTAAAACTGGCGGCTTACAAAATGCCATTTGGTAAATACAAATCAAGTTTATTGATCGACCTCCCTGAGCCGTATGTGGTGTGGTTTGCGAATAAAGGGTTTCCAGCCGGTGAATTGGGCGAAATGCTGGCGATTGTGTATGAGATCAAAGTCAACGGACTTGAATACCTGTTTAAGCCATTAAGGCCATAATCAGGGCTAGTAAAAGCTGCGATAGAAGGTACATAAGTGTTATAGAAAAAGCCGTTATTAATTACTTATCAGATGTTTGCGGCATCTTCTGATGACATAAAGAAGATTGTGGGTCAAAGGTCTGAGGTGCCGCTTTACAATCAATGCTTTCGCCCTGATTTATCGCAATTGAGTCATTGAAAAGTGAGATTTCTAACTAATACCGGCTTTATGCATAATAAAAGCGCATAAAACTATGCCTTTTGTCGATAAAATAGGGCGTAAAATAGCGCTTTATGCTTTTTTTACGCTATTATTAACAAAACACTGCCTAAGTTGTGGGATCTATCAAACACGGCTTCGGCTCATCGCAAAATCAGCAAGGGATCAGCATGAAGCAGACGTTACTAACCTTATCGATATTATCCAGTTTGGCGATTGCCGGATGTAGCGGTGGGCCGTCTAGTTCAGATTTTTCGGGTCGCGGTGGCGTGCCAAGTGGCATGCTGACCTTAAGTATTACTGATGCTGCGATTGATGATGCGACAAATGTATTTATTCAGTTCTCCTCCATCGAACTGAAGCCGGTTGACGGCCCGTCTATTGCCTATGATTTTGACTCGCCGATGCAGATTGATCTGTTGAGTTTGCAAGGTAGCCTGAGTCAGGATTTCTTCAATAATATTATTGTACCCAGTGGCGACTATGAGTGGCTGAGACTGGCTGTTAATACCGTTGCAGACATGGATTCATATATTCGTCTGAACGATGGCAGTGTCCATGAGTTAATCATTCCCAGTGGCAGTGAGACCGGTTTGAAAATTAATAATGGTTTTACCGTTGGTGCCGGCAGCTCTGTCGCCATGACGATAGATTTTGATTTAAGACAATCGATCGTTGTTGTTGCTGACAATGCACCTTATCTACTAAAACCTGTTTTACGCCTGGTGAATAATGCAGAAGCCGGTAGCATAAACGGCACTATTGATTCAGCTTTAACACTGGCTGAAAACTGTTCTGACGGGATTTCAGAAACAGGTAATGCCGTGTATGTGTTCACAGGCTTCGATGCGGAATTAGATGATGTTGATCATCAGGAGCCAAATCCGTTTACCACGGCATTAATGACGTTCAATACGGATACTGGCTTTTATGATTATGAAGTCGGCTTTATACCTGTTGGCGATTATACGGTTGCTTATACTTGTATGGCTGATCTTGATGACCCAGAAACGAATGATCTGATTGAATTTCAGTCTGCGACAAATGTAAGCGTGACGGCTGCCGTTTCGCTTTCAGGTGCCGACATTAATCGCTAAGCGCGGTTAACTCCCGTTGTTCCAGCCAGGTTTCCAGTTGCGTGAATTCCATCGGTTTAGCATATAAATAACCCTGTACGCTGTCGCAGTTCAGTTCGGTTAACAGCTCATGTACAGCATTCGATTCTATCCCTTCCGCGACCACAGTAATGCCCAAATCATGAGCAAGGGCAATTGATGCTTTAACGATAGGATAATTAGTTGAGTCTTTTGTCAGATCGGTGATAAATGATTTATCAATTTTGAGCTCAGTAATCGGGAACTTTTGTAAATATGCCAGCGAGGAGTAGCCGGTACCAAAGTCATCTATTGAAACCTTAATGCCCGCTGCACTGAACTTATTCAGAATTGTTGCTGAACGCTCAGGGTTTTTCATGATGACGCTTTCAGTTATTTCTATAATGAGATTACTGGGCGGGAACTCACTGATGTTGAGTATTTCCAGCAGTGATTCGAATAATTTTGAGTCGAGTAAATTAACCGGTGATACATTAATTGAAACGGTGAAGTCTGGTATATCCCGCAGTATGGATAAAAATTTGTTTAAACACTGACTGGCAGCCCAGCGTGTTAGCTCACCGATAACATTTTCCTGTTCGGCTAATGGTATAAAAGTATCGGGCTCAATCAGACCGAGATAGGGGTGACGCCAGCGTAATAGCATTTCGCAGCCGCTGGGCTGTAATGTCGAGAGCGAAACTTTTGGCTGGAAAACAGAATGAAAATGATCCTCGGCAATACTGGATTTGAAATAGTTGACCATCATTAATTTTTCATAAGTATTGCTATCCATGCTTTTCTTATAAGTGGCAATATTATGATTGTTATTTTTGGCATGATACATGGCAACATCGGCATGCTGCAATAACAGCTCCGGTGTAACGCCATGGTAAGGATAGACAGCGATACCGATGCTGGCGGATACTGTTAAGCTATGGCCCTCGGCATTGATAATCGGTTCAATGAGCTTAATGGTTTTCTCTGCGATAGACTCCGCTTTAGCCTGATCAACATTGATTAGTATAACACTGAATTCATCACCACCGATCCTGGCAATAGTATCTGATTCGCGCATTCCATCCTGCATACGAGAGGATAATATTTGCAGAACTTTGTCGCCCAGACCATGGCCTAGCGTATCATTTATTTCTTTGAAGCGATCGAGATCTAGAAGCAGTACTGCAAAAGTCTGATTAGTACGCTGAGCCAGAGAGACAGCCTGATGCATTCTGTCTGTGTACAGATACCTGTTAGGCAGGCCGGTTAATTCATCATGCGTGGCCTGAAGCTGCATATGCTGCGCCATTTCAATCAGTTTAGTGCGCATTTTTTCAAGATCATCAGACAGATCTTTTATATCACTGATATAGGTTGGTACTTGCAAGGGAAAGTTGACATCGCCCTGGGCAATGGTTTTAGATTTTTGTTGCAGTAGTTTAAGCGGTTTATGAATGTAATAAGTGATTAAAGTAAAAACAGACACCATTGCAAAGATGTAAATTAATAAAATAATAATGATACGCTGCTTAATAGAGCTGACTTGCTGAATAAAGCTGGACTCATCAAAACCTAATCTAAGCGTGAATGCCAGATGATCTTTAGAGACTAAGTGGATAGGCACGGACATGAAATAAATATTGTCGTCGTGCTGATTAATATCACTGTCTTCTGTAAAAAGGTTACTTGAAATGAGCAGTTTATCCTGTGGGTTTATCAGCTGATTATTACTATCGATTATATCAATAAAGATAATATCTCCACTTAATACAGCAGAATCCAGAACACTGATGATGCGGGCTTTACGCCTGTCATGATCCGTATCTGTCAGGTCATGTGCAATGATGCCGGCAATATTATTTGCATGAGTAATAAATATATCAGAAGATGATTCTTTATAGAGGTTGAGGATGACTGAATATAAAACGGGCGCAAGAAACAGATGTACAAGAATCACCGCGGTGGTCATGTAGCCGGTTAAGCTGAATGTTTTTTGACTTCGTATTACCATAGGACCTGTATAATTTTAAGTTCAGGCTGTTTTTCAGCATCCTGTTTTAACATATAACTGAAGCTGTCAGGGTTATCACGTAACCATTGTGCCAGCTTTTCATGCGAATTAATGACCTGTATATTGTCAGCACCCTGCCTGAAGACTCGCTTGATGAGTTTTCGCTGATAACCTCTTTCTGTTAAGTACATAATGTTTTTGAGAAACTGTATATAAGTATGCTGGTCGCTGATATTAATAACCGGTGTGGCTAGCTGTGTGCTATTGACGGGTCTCAGGCCAAGAAATATCCTGCGTATATCATTTGTTTTTAGCGGCGATATACTGGAATATTTGCTGGCGACAAGAACAGCTGAAAAGTCCGTAGTGGCATGAACTGAGAATACGGGAAGCAGAAAAAATATAAATAATATTCTAATTATTTGATGAGTGATGTTAACTGTTAGTGAAAAATTCATCATTCAATTAAAAGGTTATATCCAGACCAAAAGAAAGAAGCTTGCCATCGCCTACAACCGGAGACTGCACTCCTTTATCGGTTGTTATATCGTACTGAACTTTTAGTGCTGTTGACGGGTTAAGATTGTGGCGTACACCTAAACTATAGGTGTAATGATGTTCGTCACCGCCATTTAATATGGGTCTTTGTTTTAATTGAGAATAGGTTATGTGAGGAGTGGTTTTATTCAGCTTATAAGCCAGAGACAGCATGTAGGTAGAGACGCTTATATTGTCAGCGTGTCGTTGATAGTGATTATATTCTGAAAGAAAGATAAGTTTGTCAGCATGTATATTAACAGATATGCCATAAAACAGCTGGTTAACGCCGTCAGACAGAGTGACGTTATTGGATTGCCGGCTAAGCTGGCTGTTCATAACGGTGAAACGGTAGTCAAAGGTATCATCTGAAACTTCAGCAACAAAACCAAGTATGTTTTTCCAGCTCTCGTCTACCAGGTTGTTATCAGCGAGAAAGCTAAGTAACTCATTTTCTTTGTCATCTTCGCGGCCGAGATAGAAATTAAATGTAGTATCCCATTTACCCAGATCCGGTTCATAGAGAAGGCTCATGCCGTTATAAGCGCTGATTTGCCAGGTATAGCTATCGCTAGGCGGTCGTATCCAGTAATAGGCAAATCCCAGGTCATAAAAGTCAGAGTAATAATAGAGTGGTAGGCGTTTTCGACCGAGTTGCAGCGATAGTTCAGAGTCGATGCTGTAGTTAATATAGGCCCAGTCAACATCAATGTCATAGTCCAGCGAGCCGTGGCTCAGTAACTGGATAATAAATTCAAACGACTCGTTAGTGCTGGTTTTGAATTGAATGCCAAAGGAGGTATCTGGAGCGAAAGAAATATCTTTATCGTACAAGCCAGTATTTGGGTAATCGGATAAGAATTGATTTCCATGCGTGACAATGCCGCCCACCATCGAAGCGAAGCCTGTGACTTCTGTTTCAGCGAGTGCGGTATGGGCCGGTAACAAAAGGGTTAGCCCAAGTAAGATTGAAGTGAGATATTTGCCCAAAAAAACAATCCGTGGTTATTATTACGCAAAAGTAACAAGCTATATTTTTATCCTGATATAGTAATATAAATAAGGGTTTGATGGGGATAATGTTTCAACTTTTTATACGCAAATAATTACTATTACATAATATTAACAGATAATGAGTGAAGCATAGGTGCTTGTTACAGTCTTTCCGCTGGGTTAAATAAGCGAGCGTTTAGCGAACAGATAAGAGCATTTTTGATCAAATACTGGATGAGAACGAGAAGATGGCAGGGTATGAGGTAAATAAGCACTATTTAAGCAGCTTGATTAAAAAAACGACGTACAGGGCCATCTACTAATATGCTGAATTACCTGTGGGCCGGAATGATCATCATCAGCATTGTCTTTTCGCTTGCCAGTGATGTTTCTGACGAGTTAAACAATCGTTACAAAAATGGCTCTGTGCTGAACTATGCCTATTCTGAAAGCAGCTATGCTGGCGCTATCAGCTTCAAAGTGGCAGAAAATACCATTCAATATTCACAACTTGAGTCTCTTACCGCTGACATTAAGATTGCGATCAATAATACTTTTCCCGAGCACTGGAAGAACATAGCGCTAAATCAGGCAGCAGATAATAAAAAAGAAATACGTGCGGATGTCATTAGCATTGATCGCATCAATAAAGTCATTCAACTGCGCTTACCAGAAGTACACTGGGTCAAGCTCAGAGCGGTTAGCAATGCAGCCTTTGATATGGCTGAGTTTGCAATAAAACTGGCGATTGGACTGGCAGGTGTGATGGCACTTTGGCTTGGCTTAATGCGCATAGCCGAAAAATGCGGGTTGATTGGCTATTTCGTTCGCCTGATATACCCGTTATTACATTATTTATTTCCGCGCATTGAAAAAGATCATCCGGTGTTTGGCAGTATTAGCCTGAATATGGCCGCTAATGTGCTGGGGTTGGGTAATGCGGCCACACCAATGGGGATTAAAGCGATGCAGCAACTACAAGAACTGAATAAAACCCGGGATAAGGCGAGCGATGAAATGTGCATGTTTTTAGCCATCAATACCTCCAGTGTTCAGTTACTGCCGCCAGTTACCTTAATCGCCGTAATGGGCAGCGCTGTCAGTGAGCTGATGGTTCCAATCATTCTGGCCACCAGCGCCTCGACGATAGCTGCGGTGATAAGTGCAAAGACATTTGCCCGATTGAGAAACAGTCAATGCAACTGACATCACTGCTGATACCGCTTTTAATCTTATTCATCATCAGCTTTGGGCTGATGAAAAAAATAGCGGTGTACGAAGAATTTATCGAGGGAGCCAAAGACGGTTTTTCAACCGCAGTAAAAATTATGCCCTATTTGGTGGCGATGTTATTTGCGATTGCCATGTTCCGTGCCAGTGGTGCTATGGCAGGGTTAATCAGTGTCATAGGGCCTTTGTTTTCTGTTGTGGGTATTCCTGCCGAAGTGTTGCCAATGGCGATTATGCGGCCCTTAACCGGAAGTGGTTCAGTGGGGGTACTGAGTGAGCTGGTGGTGCAATATGGCGCGGATTCAATTATCGTGAAGGTTGCGGCGACGATGTTTGGATCAACAGAAACCACGCTATATGTATTGGCAGTGTATTTTGGCGCGATCAATGTGAATAAAACCGCCTATGCGTTGCAGGCCGGCTTGATCGCGGATTTTACCGGTTTTATCGCCGCTGTTTTTGTTTGTTTATGGTATTTTTCTTAAATCACAAGCTGCGCCATTAAGTATAAGTGCGTATCAAAATCTATACCAGCGGCCTAATCCTGCTGATCGATATCAACAGAGGGTTGTTGTATTTGAAAGAAAAGAATTAATAGTCTTAGGTATCTTCAGTGAAGGGCTCGGCGCTGAGTTCAAGCGTTATTTCTTTCTTGTAAGTGGTGATTTGAATGGTGCTGTCATTAAGGCGCTCGACCACAACCAGATCATCCATGTATTCATCATCAGTTTGTTTTTGCAGGTTGCGCTCTGAATAGCTAATGATCTCAGGGAACACAATACGGATATTCGGCTCAGTTTGTTTAACATTGTCCACACATTCAATAAATAACATACGCACATCAATGTCATAAATCATATTGAATATATAAGGTGAGCAATCACCCAGAAGCTTACCAGTTAAGATCATTGTTAGTTTATCACTTCAAATAAAAGCCATTATAGCTGAAATTGCTAGCCAGATTATTAATTTATTAGGATGTATGCGGTATAGCGAAGCTGTCTTGAGCGCAGCCAGCGAGGTGCTTAGTTTTGCTGTTCGAGCTAAATTGTGACTATGTGAATTAGCAGTTTATGGTCTATAAGGTTTGGTAGATCACGATGTGTCTGTTGCGGCTGAAGATGAATCGATGGTGATAAAAAGCTGTTCACGGAGTATGAGGCAGTAAGCACCGGTAAAGCAGAAAAAGATAACGACAGGAAAAACAGATGATTGTCATGCTAAACAACTCATGCGAAGAAAAAGGACTTTCACGCTCTCAGAAAAATTTTTAGTCTAACCCGTTCGCTTTAGTGGTCGTTAATCTTGAATCATATCTTGCTTAAAATTAAGAACCTCTCTTTTGTACTGCAGCTGTTAGTTGTTGTTATTGTGCTGGTCTTGGCACTTCTCTATATGGGTGGTGAAAAAGTATCCGGGTATGAGCGCCGTTATCTTAGTGAAGAGGCGCGGAAGCAGACAGAGAAAATAGCTGAAATATTTGTGGCAGCAAATATTGTCGCGATTACTACTGAAGACAATCGCTCATTAGAAACCACTGTAGAGTACATGGCTGCTATTAACCCTGAAATAATAGCAATTAGAGTCTTCAATAATGACGGTAAAGCTGTCGTTAGCTGGAAAAATTCAGCGTTAGTAAACGATGCTGATGCGCTGACATTCAGGAAGCTGATTGTCTATCAGCAACAGGCGCTAGGGCATTTAGAGATTGTACGCTCGGTGGAAGCCGGGCTGGATGCAATCGAAGAACATATACTAGAGCTGTATCTTATAGGAGCTTTAATCTTTGCTTTATTTTTATTGTCACTGGCATTTATAACGTATTTTCTGATCAGCCGGCCAATTAAAATTATCGGCACGCGAATAGTAAAATGCCTGCAGGGTGAAAAGGACGATAAAGAATACCGTTTTTATTCAAAAGAATTTAATTTTTTAAATTCGTCAGTCGATGAATTAAGAGAGATCATGACAGGCAGAGACATGCTGCGTGATGAAATGGAAGTAAGGATTCACATTCAGTTTGAGCTGGAAAAAGCGAGACTTTCAGCAGAGAAGGCCAACAATGCTAAAACTGATTTCCTGTCTTTTATGAGTCATGAAATTAGAACGCCGTTAACAGCGATTATCGGTTTCTCAGAAAACTTACTGGATTATAAACAGTCAATGGAAGAGCGGCTGGAGGCCATTCACACCGTTATTAATTCAAGCAACCATTTACTGCAGCTGATAAATGATGTTCTTGATATTTCAAAAATAGAAGCCGGGCACCTTGAAACAGAAGCGGTAAAAATCAGGCTGGTTGTTTTACTAAAAGAAGTAGCGTCAATTGTCAGGGCATTAGTCACAGACAAAGACATAGATTTCAGCGTGAAATGTGCAGAGAAAGTGCCAGCCACCATCACCTCAGATCCGCTGCGCCTTAAACAGATTCTTATTAATGTTATCAGTAATGCCATTAAATTTACCCATGAGGGAGCGGTTACCTTATCTGTTAATTATGACGCAGCCAGCAACGATATTACTTTTAGTGTTGTTGATACCGGCATCGGCATGACACCAGAGCAAGAAGAAAACCTGTTTAATGCTTATAGCCAGGCTGATATGTCAACGGCAAGACAGTATGGAGGCACAGGGCTGGGACTGTATTTATCAAAAAGTCTTGCGCAAAAGCTTGGCGGAGGTATTCGTGTTGACAGCAGCAAGGGGGTCGGAACTGTTTTTAAAATTGATGTCAAAGCCGGTGAAACCGGTGAGTTAATTACCGTACAGGAGAGTGATCTGAATCAGGCATTTTTTAGTAGTGTTGAAAAAATGGATGCAAAATTATCAGGCCATGTGCTGCTTGCTGATGATGTTGCTGAAAATCAGAAGCTAATCGCACATTATGTCAATTCCATGGGGGTTGATATCGATGTGGTCTCGAACGGCCAGGAAGCCGTTGATATGGCACAGAGCAATCATTATGACCTGATTTTAATGGATATTAGAATGCCGGTTTTGGATGGAGTTGGCGCGGTACGCCAGCTGCGTGAAAAAGGTAATCAGGTACCTGTTATTGCGCTGTCAGCTAATAATATGAAGGAAGATGTAGCTGAGTATATGGCGGCGGGGTTTACAGGAACCGCCGCAAAGCCAATCGTCAGAGAGGCATTTAAAGAGCTGTTAATACAGTATCTGGTGCCAGCAGAAGAGAAGGTCGATGAACAGGGGCCGGTCTACTCAACACTTTTGGAAAGTGAACCGGAATTTATCGAAGTAATTAATCTGTTTCTTGTTAGGCTACCTTACTTAATAGCAGAAATTAGTCAGAGCTTTGAGTCCGGTGACTGGGACTTGCTGAAACATGAGCTGCACAAAACTAAAGGCGTTGTGGGTAATTATGGTTATCACGATTTAATGCAATTGATTGCCAAAGCGGAATTTGTGGCCGCTGCAAAAGACCAGCCCGCATTTACTGGCTTGTTAAATGAAATCAAAGATATGGAAAGACGAATATTATTAGCCGCAGAGCCATAATGCCAGACTGCATAGTAGGCTGCAAAAAGCGCTTAGTTAACCATTAATCAAATATTGCTCATTATTTGTTCAAAAGAGCCGTCATTGGCTATACCAAAGGGTCTGGTTTATAGGATAATACACGGTTCGAATTTCTGGCTCTGCAAGGGTTAATATGTTTTACAGCGATGAATATGAAGTAATCGTCATCGGCGGCGGTCATGCCGGCACCGAGGCGGCTTTAGCGGCTGCGCGCATGGGCGCAAAAACATTATTGCTGAGCCATAACATTGATACGCTGGGGCAAATGAGCTGTAACCCGGCGATTGGTGGCATCGGTAAGGGCCATCTGGTGAAAGAAATTGATGCGCTGGGCGGTGTGATGGCGCGCGCTGCGGATAAGGGCGGTATTCAGTTTCGCACTCTCAATCAAAGTAAAGGCCCAGCTGTTCGTGCCACCCGAGCACAAGCTGATCGTGCATTGTATAAAGCGGCCATTCGTTATCAATTAGAAAATCAGCCTAACCTGAGCTTATTCCAGCAAGCGGTTGATGACCTGATCGTCGAGAATGATGGACAAGCCGACCGGGTCACCGGTGTGGTGACGCAAATGGGCCTGAAGTTTAAAGCCCGTGCGGTGGTACTGACCGTGGGTACTTTTCTTGGCGGCAAAATCCATATTGGTGAGTCGAATTATGCCGGCGGCCGTGCGGGTGATCCGCCGTCGATTGCTCTGGCAGAGCGCTTGCGCGATTTGCCCTTCAGAGTGGGGCGCTTAAAGACCGGTACACCACCGCGTATTGATGCACGCAGTATTGATTACAGCGACTTGCAGGAACAGCCGGGTGATACGCCGACACCGATGTTTTCTTATATGGGCAAGCCGGAGGATCACCCTGAGCAAATCAGCTGCCACATCACCCATACTAATGAACAAACACATGATTTAATTCGGCAAGGCCTGCACCGCTCACCGATGTACAGTGGCGAGATAGAAGGCATCGGGCCGCGCTATTGTCCGTCGATTGAAGATAAAGTAGTGCGCTTTGCGGATAAAAATTCGCACCAGATTTTTATCGAGCCGGAAGGCCTGACCAGCAATGAAATCTATCCTAATGGTATCTCAACCAGTCTGCCGTTTGATATGCAGATGGCGTTTGTGCGTTCAATAAAAGGCTTTGAAAAGGCGCATATTACCCGCCCCGGCTATGCGATTGAATACGATTATTTTGATCCGCGTGATTTAAAGCCAACGCTGGAGACAAAATTCATTAAAGGTTTGTTCTTTGCAGGTCAAATCAACGGCACCACCGGTTATGAAGAAGCCGCCGCGCAAGGCTTGCTAGCCGCCACTAATGCGACACGATTTACGCAAGATAAGGTTTTCTGGTATCCAAAGCGGGATGAGGCCTATATTGGTGTTCTGGTTGATGACCTGGTAACGCTAGGTACCAGTGAGCCATATCGTATGTTTACTTCGCGTGCTGAATACCGCTTGCTGTTGCGGGAAGACAATGCCGACCTGCGCTTAACTGAAACCGGCCGTGAGCTGGGGCTGGTGACGGATGAGCAATGGGCGTACTTTAGCAATAAACAGGCCGCGATCAGCGCTGAACAGCAGCGATTGCATAATCTATGGGTGCGTCCAGGTACGCAAATGGGCACGGATGTGGCGCAATTAATGGGCAAGGCATTAAAAGTTGAAAATCGTGCCGCCGATTTGTTAAAACGACCGGAAGTCGATTATCAATCCTTAACCGCGATTGATGGCCTGGCGGCTGAGCCGGCGATTGCCGCGCAGGTCGCCGAGCAAGTTGAAATACAGGCCAAATATTCGGGTTATGTCGATAAACAGAAAGTTGAGATAGAAAAAACCCGTCGCTATGAGTCAAAAGTGATCTCAGACAAAATTGATTATGCCGATGTTAAGGGGCTTTCAAACGAAGTACGGCAAAAGTTAGTGGACCACCGGCCGGGCACACTCGGTCAGGCAGGCCGCATACCGGGGGTAACGCCGGCAGCAGTGTCACTATTATTGGTGTACCTGAAAAAGAACGGTGGCCAGCTCGCAGAAGAGCCGGTCGCTGCTTCAGATAATGCAGCATCCGATAATCCAGCTAAATCCGCATAACGGCAAAGAGCAACAGAATTATTTATGTCTAATTTAGCAACACGCCTGCAGCAGGGCATTGATGAGCTGGCGCTGACCGTCAGTATAGAAACCCAGCAGAAACTGATTCAGTACATTGAACTGATCGAAAAATGGAACAAAAGTTTTAACCTGACGGCTATCCGTCAGATTGATGAAATGCTGACCCTGCATCTGCTAGATAGCCTTGCGGTAGTGCCTTTCATTACAGGTCGAAGGGTGCTGGATGTTGGCTCCGGTGCCGGTTTGCCGGGTATCGTACTGGCATTGTGTTATCCGGAAAAAGAGTTTGTGTTGATTGATACCAATGGCAAAAAAGCCCGTTTTATGACTCAGGCCAAAATCGAGCTGGGGCTGAGCAATGTAGAGGTGATACAGGCCAGAGTCGACGACTATCAAGCCAATCAACCATTTGATACGATTATTTCTCGCGCATTTGCCTCTATTTCTGATATGTTAGGCCTTGTTGGTCATCTGGTAACAGCAGAGACCACGGTTCTGGCTATGAAAGCTGACAGTGAAGAAGAAATCAGCCAAATGCCGACAGATTATAAGCTGGCCTACACCATCGAGCAGATCCACGAGTTAACTGTTCCCGGTTTGCAGGCGAAACGACAATTAATAGCCATTTCAAAACTGGTTAGTTAAAGACACCCGACGAATGAATGCTGCCTGTGCCGGATGGTAAAGGCGGCATCCCGTCATCATCAAAGATCGAGACAAAGTAATGAGTCGAATACTGGCAATCGCCAATCAGAAAGGCGGTGTAGGAAAAACCACCACAACCATTAATCTGGCGGCCTCACTGGCAGCGGGTAAAAAAAAGGTATTACTGATTGATCTGGATCCGCAGGGCAATGCCACCATGGGCAGCGGTGTTGATAAATACGAGGTTGAACTCTCAGCGTATGATGTGCTGGTAGAAGGTCGGCCAGTCAGCGAGTGTATTTTAACGCTGGCTAATATGGGTGTGGATATATTGCCGGGTAACGGTGATGTCACAGCAGCGGAAGTGGAACTCATCGCGCTGGATAACCGCGAGTCACGCCTGCGTGATGCATTAAAGCCAATACAGGATAAGTACGACTATATTCTTGTCGACTGCCCGCCATCACTGAACATGCTGACTTTGAACGCTCTGGTTGCTGCCAATGGTGTCATTATCCCTATGCAATGTGAATATTACGCCTTGGAAGGACTGGCAGCCCTGACGGAAACCATCGAGTCGGTTCGCGCCAGTGTTAACCCGGGCTTACAAATTGAAGGCTTACTGCGCACCATGTTTGATCCGCGCAATAACCTGTCGAATGATGTGTCCGACCAGTTGCTCGAACACTTTGGCGACCGGGTTTATCGAACCATTGTGCCGCGCAATATTCGCCTGGCAGAAGCGCCCTCACATGGCCTGCCGGTTATCCAGTATGACAAAACATCCCGGGGTGCCGTGGCTTATCTATCGCTGGCCGGTGAAATCGTCCGTCGGCAAATGCAAGAAGCCAGTGTGGCATAAAGCCGTTGTGGCTAAACAAATAATAAGAGTTTTAGAATAAATGGCTAAAAAAAGAGGCTTAAATCGCGGTTTGGGGGCATTGCTTGGTGCAGCCGGGGCGACGACGGTTGAAGAAATTACTAACCCGGACACCAGCAGCAATAATAAAGCGCTGAAAGAGTTAGATGTCGATTTAATTCAGCGCGGCATCTATCAGCCGCGGGTGCATTTTGACGAGAATGCTTTGCTAGAACTGGCAGACTCAATTAAAGCACAGGGCGTGGTTCAGCCAATTGTGGTGCGGCCGATTGCAGCAGGTCGTTATGAAATCATCGCCGGTGAGCGTCGCTGGCGAGCAACTCAGCTGGCGGGCTTGCAAAAAATTCCTGCAGTCATCAAAGACATTGATGACAAAACCACTGCTGCCGTATCACTGATTGAAAACATCCAGCGTGAAGACTTAAACCCGATAGAAGAATCAAGAGCCTTGCAGCGCTTAATCGATGAGTTTGGTTTAACCCATCAGGAATGTGCCGATACGGTCGGCCGTTCACGCGCATCGGTTTCAAACTTATTGCGCCTGCAAGACCTTCGGGAAGAAGTAAAAGTATTCCTCGATAAAGGTGAAATTGAAATGGGCCATGCCCGTTGTCTGCTGAGTCTGTCTTATGATCAGCAGCTACACGTCGCCCAACAGGTCATCAAAAAAGGCCTGTCGGTACGCGAAACCGAAGCGATGGCCAGACGATTATTAAACCCGGCTAAAAAGAAAACCTCAGGCATGGTTTCTGATCCCAATATTGAAACACTGGAAAACGACCTGAGCGAAAAATTATCCGCCAAAGTGAGTTTCAAACACGGAAAAAATGGCAAGGGTCAGCTGCTGATAAGCTACAACAGTCTGGATGAGCTGGACGGGATTTTAGATCATATAAAATAATTATGGCGTTATATTTGTGATTCTAAAGAGACGCTTACCCTGAGGATCAATAAAGTCATTATATGAATCCCGTGTCATAGCTAGATGATGATTCCCCGCCAGTTTTGAAAATCCAGTAATGGGTATAATGCTTAAGTTGTTGATCAAAGGGTCTTGGTCAGGAAAATTTACGGCTAGCTTACACGGTTAGTTGTCGCAGCTAAAAAAGGAAATGCGACTGCTTCAGAAAAAACATCTGAATAAGGAATTTAAATGGCATTTAATTTAACCGGACTATTTAATTTGGCTCCTGCCATAAAGGCCGCTTGCGCCCGCTTTCCTTTTTCTATATCAGTGTCGCTACTGGGCCTGTCTGTTTCATGGCTGCAGATCCATCGTGTTATTGATTTTGACAGTCAGCAGTCAAAAATATTCTATTCATTTATTTTCTTCGCTACAGTGGCGCTGGCAAGCTTTAAGTTATGGGTTGAAAGCGAAGACTGGCCTGTCAAAAAATACATGGCTGGTTCTGTGCTGCTACTCCCGCTTATTTATTTTTATACTGTGGCGCTGCTTAATACAACTGAGTTTGCGGCACTCAGTTTTGTCTTACTTGCAGTGCTTTTAAGTTTGTTGTTTTCCCCTTATTTAAGACGCAAAAGTAATAATGACTCTGTCTGGTTTTTTAATTATCAGACGGCCGTGGCAGTATTTTATGCCACACTGGCGGCGATTGTTCTGGGCGGAGGCCTGTCACTTATACTGGCCAGTACCGAGTACTTGTTCGAGGCGAAAATACCCGGAAAGATTTATTCTGATGTCTGGCTGCTTGCCTGGATGGGTTTGTTTCCCGTTTATGTGTTAGCGAATATCTCAAAAGAATTTGATTTCGATGAAAGTAGCTGTCATTTTCCAAAAGGGATTAGTTTTATCGCAAATTATATTTTAGTGCCATTGATGTTTGTTTATCTGGCTATCCTATATGCATATTTCTTTAAAATCATTATTCAGTGGGAATTACCAAAAGGTAATCTCGGCTGGATGATCTCAGGGTTTGGTGCAACAGGTATCGTTACAAAACTATTGATGTATCCAGTTGTTAATAAGGGTACGCGGTTGTTGCGCTGGTTTGAACGGTATTTTTATTATGCTTTGATCGTGCCGCTGATGGTGTTGTTCGTGGCTATTGGTATGCGGATCTCGGATTATGGTGTCACTGAGCATCGCTATGGGGTGGTAATGCTTGGCCTGTGGTTTGCAATCGTCTCTCTCTCGGTGATTGTTTTAAAAGATCGTTTTCATATTAAATATATTCCGATGTTGCTTGCGGTGCTGGCATTTGTTTCCGCCTATGGGCCCTGGAGTGCAGCCTCTGTCTCACTTAATAGTCAGCTAAAGCGGTTTGATTACTTATTAGAGAAGAATAGTTTGCTGCTGAACGGGCAGGTAATTAAATCTGCGCATGAGGTTGGTTTTGATGATCGTAAATCAATGAGTTCAGTTGCTGATTATCTGACTGCAAACGAGTGGAGAAGTAAAAAGTTAAAGAGCCGGCTTATCCAGTTGTTTGAAAGAGGTGATAATGAAAAGTTATCGGTAACAAAGATATTGAGCGCTGACGATGTGATGGCAATGCTGAATGTTGATTATGTCAATCGCTGGCAAAGAAGGAATGAGGAAGAACCGGCCTATTTTACTTACAATCGAACAGCTAGCTTTAATGACCTGTTGCTGGATGTTTCGGGCTATGAATTTGCTGCCCAGAATGGCTTTCATCTGTACAACAATAGGAAGGCGAAGCATGTGTTTAAAGTGCCAGCTAAAGCGGGCCTGAAAACAATGACAGTGAATATAGATGAAAAGATATTTAGCGTTAATTTAAACAACGATGAACGTTTCGAGTTTGACCTTGAAAAATTAGTTTTGAAGTTACGGCAGCAAGGGATAAAAGATGCTAATGGAGAAAACGCCGGTTATCTAACTTTCAAGCAAACAAGTGAGAGTGGGCGTTATAAAATAAGTCTTTATATAAAGCAGCTGGACGGACGCTTTAGCAGCAAAACATCGTGCATCTTTAACAATATTCAGTATTTACTAATGTTAGGTCATGGATAATGAGCATAAAGACTAGCGGGCTGATATGTGTTGTTTCGCCGGCTTCCGGGTAAGACCAAGAGGCGCTTGTAACAGCTTCAATATATCCACTTTAGCATATTAGAATATAACAATGAGTCAAATATAATGCGGCTTTCCAGTTGTGTTTGTTCACAATTTGGAGACTTTTGCGGGGCTTAGAGGGCTTGTATTTCACTTGACGAAAAACAGGTGAGTTTATATACTACGCGCCCATTGATACAGGCATCCTATCTGTAGAAACAGAGTTGAGAGTGCTAAATGTCTTATTCCAATGGTGTACGTAGCCGGAATTCGAGCTTTCAGGTGACGATAATACGCCTGAGTCTTACCCAGCTGGCATTTGTGCTGGTCGCGGCGATAATCACATTCTTTCAGAAGGATGGCGATTTAGCGCTAGGGCTTCTATATGGAGGCTTTATCTCTCTTGCTGGTACGTGGGTTCACGCATGGCGCGTGCATATCGGCACAGCAGAAGCAATCGATGGGCTAGGGGTTGATTCATCAGAGTTGGTTAAAGGCTCTGTGCTTAAGTTTATTACTGTTATTGCGTTATTTGCCATTGGTATGGCAGTTATCAAGCTTGAGTCCTTGGCGATTGTTATCGGTTTCGTCATCGCTCAAACGAGTTTTTTATTTACCCGCGGATATGCAGCACGGCGAAAGCCAGCGCAGCGCGGGTAAACCGGATTTTAATTTAATATGGGTATTGAACTGACATGTCAGAACAATTAACTTCAACAGCGTATATAAAGCATCACCTCCAGAACTGGACTTATGGGTTAAACCCGGAGACTAACAGCTGGGGTTTCGCTCACAATGCAGCAGAAGCAAAATCAATGGGCTTCATGGCTATCCACGTGGATACTATGTTCTGGTCGATTTTCTTAGGCGTTCTTTTCTTGATGGTTTTTCGTGGCGTTGCTAAAAAAGCAGAAGCGGGCGTACCACAGGGTGTACAGAACTTTGTAGAGATGATCGTTGAGTTCATCGACAGCAGCGTTCGAGGCTCATTTACCGCCAAGAATGATCTGGTTGCGCCACTGGCGCTGACCGTGTTCTGCTGGATCTTCCTCTGGAACTTCATGGATTTAATCCCGGTTGACTGGTTGCCAGCACTTGCGGGCCTGGTCGGTGAACATGTATTTGGTGTTGATCCTCATCATGTTTACTTTAAAGTGGTGCCGTCAACTGATCCAAATGCGACCTTCGCACTGGCATTATCAGTGTTCTTCCTGACCATCTGGTATGGCCTGAAGAATAAAGGTGTTGGCGGTTTTACTGCTGAACTGACGATGATGCCATTCCAGTCAAAAAACACTGTGATTCAGACATTATTCATTCCGGTTAACTTCTTACTGGAATTTGTATCTCTGATCGCTAAACCTATTTCATTAGCACTGCGACTGTTCGGTAACATGTACGCCGGTGAAATGATTTTCATACTGATCGCGTTGATGTTTAGCGCTGGTGCAACCATGGCTGTCTTCGGCGGCGTGTTGCAGCTGGGCTGGGCAATATTCCATATCCTGATTGTGACTTTGCAGGCGTTTATCTTTATGACGCTGACCATTGTTTATCTGGATATGGCACATCACGAACATTAATTGATAACCGATTTATTTTTAAAATTATATCTTTATAGATACTAGGAGAAAGAAAATGACTGAAGTACAAGCAATGCTATACATAGCTGGCGCTTTAATGATGGGTTTGGGTGCACTGGGTGCTGCGATTGGTATCGGCGTACTGGGTGGTCGTTTCTTGGAAGGTGCTGCACGTCAGCCAGAGTTAATTCCAATGTTGCGTACACAGTTCTTTATCGTTATGGGTCTTGTTGACGCGGTTCCAATGATTGCTGTTGGTATTGCGATGTATGTTCTGTTCGCTGTTGCAGCGTAATTGTTGAACTTACGATTAACCAACAAAGATAGGATCTGCCATGAACATTAATTTAACGCTCATCGGCCAATCAATTACTTTCTTCATATTCGTATGGTTCTGCCTGAAATTTGTATGGCCGCCAATTATGGGTGCTTTAGAAGAACGTAAGAAGCAAATTGCTGACGGTTTGGCTGCTGCGGAACGTGGCGCTCATGAAAAAGAACTGGCTGAGAAAAAAGCAACTGAAACAATTGCAGAAGCTAAAACTCAGGCACAAGAAGTTCTTGCTCAGGCACAGAAACGTTCAAATGAAATTGTAGACGAAGCCAAAGCGAATGCGAAAGCCGAAGGCGATCGTATTGTCGCGGCAGCTCAGGCTGAGATTGACCAAGAAGTCAATCGTGCGAAAGAGAAGATGAGAGAACAGGTTGTCGCTATCGCGATTGCCGGCGCCGAGAAAATTCTTAAGCGTGAAGTCGATCAGTCTGCTCATAACGACGCATTAAAGGACCTGGCTAGCCAGATATAGAGGAATAAAATATGTCTGATATATCAACGTTAGCTAGACCTTATGCACGTGCTGTTTTTGAAACTGCGCGTGATAATTCGTCAAAGCCAAATTGGTCTGAGGCACTGCAACTAATGTCATTAGTTGCCAGTGATCCAACTATGAAAAAAATGTTGGATAACCCAAAGATGACTAAAGCACAGAAAGGTGAAGTATTTACCGATGTGTGTTCAGACAAGATTGACGATGCAGCGAAGAACTTAATTGCGCTTTTAGCTGAAAATGATCGTCTTTCAATTTGCCCGTCGATTGCCGGGCAATTTGAAGTTCTGAAATCTGCCGACGAAGGTGTTGTCGATGCTGAAGTGACTTCAGCGATGCCTTTAGATAGCGATCAGGAATCTGCTCTGAAAGAGTCATTGAAAAAGAAACTGGGTAGTGATGTGTCATTAACAACAACTGTTGATGAGTCACTAATTGGCGGTGTAATTGTGAAAGCGGGCGATATGGTTATCGATGGTTCTGTCCGTGCACAAATTGCAGCGTTATCCAACGCTTTGAACCGTTAAGGGGATAATAGAATGCAGCTTAATCCATCAGAAATCAGCGATCTGATCAAAAAACGCATCGAAGGTTTTGATGCGTCGTCAGAAGAGACTACAGTCGGTACGATTGTAGCACTGACAGACGGTATCGTTCGTATTCACGGTCTTGCAGATGTTATGCAGGGTGAGATGATCGAACTACCTGGCAACGTATATGCCATGGCACTTAACCTGGAGCGTGACTCTGTAGGTGCTGTTGTACTAGGTGATTATAAGCACCTTTCAGAAGGTGACACGGCTAAATGTACTGGCCGTATTGTAGAAGTGCCAATCGGTCCAGAAATGCTAGGCCGTGTTGTTGACTCTTTGGGTCAGCCTATCGACGGTAAAGGTCCAATCGAAGCTAAGTTACAGGCACCGATTGAAATCATTGCGCCGGGCGTTATTGAACGTCAGTCTGTTGATCAGCCAGTTGAGACTGGTTTGAAAGCAATCGATGCGATGGTACCGGTAGGCCGTGGCCAGCGTGAGCTGATCATCGGTGACCGTCAGACTGGTAAAACAGCGGTTGCTATCGATGCGATCCTTAACCAGAAAGGTTCAGGTATCAAATGTGTATACGTAGCAATCGGCCAGAAGGCCTCGACTGTTGCTGGCGTTGTACGTAAATTAGAAGAGCACGGCGCAATGGAATACACCACTGTTGTTGCTGCTAACGCATCTGACTCTGCAGCGATGCAGTACATCGCGCCATATGCTGGTTGCACCATGGGCGAGTACTACCGTGACCGCGGTCAGGACGCACTGATTGTCTATGATGATTTAACAAAACAGGCATGGGCTTACCGTCAGGTATCTCTGCTGTTACGTCGTCCGCCAGGTCGTGAAGCATATCCAGGTGACGTTTTCTACCTGCACTCACGTTTATTAGAACGTGCTGCTCGTGTAAACGCTGATTATGTTGAGAAGTTTACAAACGGTGAAGTGAAAGGTAAAACAGGTTCTTTAACTGCTCTGCCAATCATTGAAACTCAGGCTGGTGACGTATCTGCATTCGTACCAACCAACGTAATTTCGATCACTGATGGCCAGATCTTCTTAGAGTCTGATCTGTTTAACTCGGGTATCCGTCCAGCGATCAATGCTGGTTTATCAGTATCTCGTGTTGGTGGTGCTGCACAGACTAAAATCATCAAGAAGCTTGGTGGTGGTGTTCGTTTAGTACTGGCACAGTATCGTGAATTAGCGGCATTCGCACAGTTCGCATCTGATTTAGATGACGCAACGCGCGCACAGCTAGAGCTGGGTGTTCGTGTAACTGAGTTAATGAAGCAGGCCCAGTACTCTCCATTAAGTACGGCTGAAATGGCGTTCTCGCTATTCGCTGCTAACGAAGGTTTCCTGAATGATGTTGATGCAACTAAAGTCGTTGCATTCGAGAATGCAATGCATGCTTACATCAACAGCAACAGTGCTGACATCGTAGCAAAAATTAATGACACAGCTGACTACAACGATGAAATTGCTGCAAGCATGAAAGCAGCACTTGAAGCGTTTAAAGCAAATGGCGTCTGGTAACAGGGGATAAATCATGGCTGGTGGTAAAGAAATACGTACCCAGATCAAGAGTATCCAGAATACGCAGAAGATAACCAAAGCCATGGAAATGGTGGCGGCATCTAAAATGCGTAAAGCGCAGGATCGTATGGAGCAAACACGCCCGTACGCTGACAAAATGCGCAATGTTATCGGTCACCTGGCGAACGCTCATCCTGAATACAAACATACATTCATGGTTGAGCGTGACGTGAAACGTGTTGGCTTTATTGTCATCACGTCAGATCGTGGTCTTTGTGGTGGTTTGAACATTAATCTGTTCAAACGCACTGTAAAAGAAATGATTGGTTTCTCTGATCAGAGCATCGAAATTGATGTCTGTTCGGTTGGCCGTAAAGCGGTTGATTTTTTCAAGCGCTTTAATGCCAGTCAAGTTGCAGAGGCGTCTCAATTAGGAGATAAACCTCGTCTTGAAGACCTGATCGGCCCGGTAAAAGTTATGCTGGATGCTTTTTCAGAAGGCAAGATAGATAAACTATTTTTGGTGCACAATGAATTCGTTAACTCGATGACGCAGTCACCAAATGTTCTGCAACTGCTGCCGATTGAAGCAAGCGCGGATAAAGAGCTTAAGCACCACTGGGATTACATTTATGAGCCAGACTCGAAAGAGATTCTGGACAGCTTGTTGATGCGTTATATCGAATCGCAAGTGTTCCGCGGCCTTGTTGAAAACATTGCCTGCGAAATGTCAGCCCGAATGGTTGCTATGAAAAGTGCTACCGACAATGCCGGTGACATCATCAGTGAGCTTCAAACGATTTACAACAAGGCTCGTCAAGCGTCGATTACTCAGGAAATTTCTGAGATCGTGGCTGGTGCGTCGGCAGTTAGTTAACAGAATTTAAAATTTAGAGGACGGTAATATGAGTTCAGGAAATATTGTCGAAATTATCGGTGCGGTAATCGACGTAGAGTTTCCACGAGACAACGTACCAAAAGTCTATGAAGCGTTATTAGTTTCAGCAACTGGTCTGACTTTAGAAGTTCAGCAGCAGTTAGGTGACGGTATCGTACGAACTATCGCTATGGGTAGTTCAGATGGTCTTAAACGTGGTCTGGAAGTGACATCTACAGGCGCTCCAATCTCAGTTCCAGTTGGTAAGGCTACTTTAGGCCGTATCATGAACGTACTGGGTGAGCCAATTGATGAAGTAGGTCCGGTTAATGCAGAAGCGCATATGCCTATTCACCGTGCAGCTCCTGCGTACGATGAGCAAGCAGCAAGCTCTGAGATCCTGGAAACAGGTATCAAGGTAATCGACCTGGTTATGCCAATCGCTAAGGGTGGTAAAATTGGTCTGTTCGGTGGTGCGGGTGTAGGTAAAACCGTTAACATGCTAGAGCTTATCAACAACATCGCGACTCAGCACTCAGGTTTATCTGTATTTGCCGGTGTTGGTGAGCGTACTCGTGAAGGTAATGACTTCTACCACGAAATGTCAGAAGCTCAGGTTATCAAATTAGATAAACTTGAAGATTCTAAAGTGGCGATGGTTTACGGTCAGATGAATGAGCCACCAGGTAACCGTTTACGTGTTGCCCTGACAGGTTTAACAATGGCCGAGTATTTCCGTGACGAAGGTCGTGACGTACTGTTCTTCGTTGATAACATCTACCGTTATACACTGGCTGGAACTGAAGTATCTGCACTGTTAGGTCGTATGCCATCAGCGGTAGGTTACCAGCCAACACTGGCTGAAGAAATGGGTGCTCTACAGGAACGTATCACGTCGACTAAGAAGGGTTCGATCACTTCTTTCCAGGCGGTATATGTACCTGCGGATGACTTAACCGATCCATCTCCTGCAACCACATTTGCTCACTTAGATGCGACATTAGTACTGTCTCGTCAGGTAGCTGAGCTGGGTATTTACCCTGCGGTTGACCCACTGGATTCAAGCTCACGTCAGCTTGACCCACAGGTTATTGGTAATGAGCACTATGACACAGCACGTGGTGTACAGGGTACATTGCAGCGGTATAAAGAGCTTAAAGATATTATCGCGATCCTGGGTATGGATGAGCTGTCTGATGAAGATAAGCAGACTGTTAACCGTGCACGTAAAATTCAGCGTTTCTTATCCCAGCCATTCTTCGTAGCAGAAATCTTTACCGGTGCTCCTGGTAAATACGTTTCTCTTAAAGATACAATTGCAGCGTTTAAAGGTATTTTGGCCGGTGAGTATGATCACATGCCAGAGCAAGCTTTCTACATGTGTGGTGGTATCGAAGAAGCTGTTGAAAAAGCTAAGAAGTTACAATCTTAAGAGGCGGATAAAGCTATGTCTATGACAATACATGTTGATATCGTCAGTGCAGAAGCTGAAATTTTTTCTGGAACGGCGACTATGGTCTTCGCTCCGGGTGAAATGGGTGAGCTGGGTATTGCACCTCGCCACACTCCGCTAATCTCTCGCTTAAAAGCGGGAGAGGTTCGTTTACAGCATGACAACGGTACAGAAGATGCATTCTTCGTGTCGGGAGGAATCCTGGAGATTCAGCCACATGTTGTAACCGTCTTAGCTGACACAGCCGTTCGTGCAGCAGACCTTGATGAAGCCGCTGCCATCGAAGCGAAGAAACGCGCTGAAGATGCCATTGCTAATCAAAAAGGTGAGTTTGATCTGGCGGGTGCCAGAGCAGAACTTGCTGAAGCCTCTGCTCGAATAGAAGCGATCAGAAAGATGAAAAACCGCGCCTAAAGCAAAGTTCTAATCTTAGAAAAAGGCCTGATCTGGATCAAACCGGAGCAGGCTTTTTTTTTGTCTGTGAAAAGTTAATAGTGAAGTTGTTTTTTTAAATGAAAAGGGCGTAGTCAACGGCTAGTTATCTGAGCTGGCTGTTACATTCATCTGCTAAGCTTTTTGACTGTCTCGGTGTAAAGTATTTGACCTATAAATATCAAATCTGAATAACTGTGGTTCAAAGGGGTTTTACGTTAAACTTATAGAATATTCTACTTTGTGAGCAAAACTTATGGCCAATATTTTATCTCCGTTAAGTGTCATCATTCTCGCTGCAGGAAAAGGTACGCGTATGAAGTCTGCCTTTCCAAAAGTGTTACACCAGCTGGCAGGAAAGCCGCTCATTAATCATGTTTACGATACTGCTATTAGCATCGGTGCGGAAAGCGTATGTGTGGTTTACGGTCATGAAGGTGAAATGCTATTACACAACTGCAAAAACTTTAAATGCCACTTTGCAGAGCAAAAAGAACAACTAGGCACAGGGCATGCGGTGGATCATGCGCTGCCTTATCTGTCGATGAACGATACCGTGCTGATTTTATACGGTGATGTTCCTTTGACCTCAGAGCAGACACTTAAAAACCTGCTCGACAAAGTGGATGATGACACCATCGGGCTGTTAACAGTAAACCTCGATGATCCTCATGGATATGGACGAATTGTTCGTGATGGTGCAAAAAATGTAAAGTGTATTGTTGAACAAAAGGATGCCAGCCCCCAGCAGTTGAAAATCAGCGAAGTGAATACCGGCATCATGGCATTAAAGGCGGATTTGCTACGTGACATGCTGGCAAAGATAAATAATGAAAATGCTCAGGGCGAATATTATTTAACGGATGTAATAGGTCTTGCTGTCGATGCCGGTAAAAAAATTGAAACGTGCTTTGCTGCAAATGAGTATGAAGTAGCAGGTGTAAACAGCCGGGTGCAACTTGCTGAACTGGAAAGAGTTTATCAGAAGAATCATGCAATAAAATTAATGGAAAGCGGGGTGACACTAGCAGACCCTGAGCGAATTGATGTGCGTGGTAATATTTCTGTCGGTCAGGATATTTTCATTGACAGCAATGTTACATTAAGCGGTGATGTATCTATAGAAGACTTTGTACAAATTGGTCAGGGCTGTGTGATATCTGATTCAACGATAGGCGCTGGTAGCATCATAAAACCTTATTCTGTGATTGAAAATTCCACCATTGGTTCACAGGTAGAAGTCGGACCTTTCGCACGAGTCCGCCCCGGCACAGAAATGGCGGCAGGTTCTAAAGTTGGTAATTTTGTTGAAACTAAAAAAGCAATCATTGGAGAGGGCACAAAGATAAGTCACTTAAGTTATGTGGGCGATGCCGAGCTGGGTAAAAATATTAACATAGGCGCAGGAACAATTACGTGTAACTATGACGGTGTAAATAAGCATAAAACGATTATTAAAGATAATGCGTTTATCGGTTCAGATACGCAACTAGTTGCGCCGGTTACGGTAGGTGAGGGAGTGACTGTAGCGGCGGGTTCTACTATTACAAAAGATACGTCGGATGGTGTGCTTGTGTTATCAAGAACTAAGCAGAAGGAAATAGCTGGCTGGAAAAGACCTGAAAAAATCAAAAGCGATGAATAAGTCATTGCCAAAAAATTAGGATCATAATGACTCTAATTAAACTAAGTACAGCTAACAAGTAGCATTAGAGCACTTATTAGCTTTAACGGCTTAAAACTAGAAAGGTACAGTAATAAATAATCGAATCAGACGTCTCTGTTTTCCAAATTACATACTGGTGTCACAAAGCTCAGTTAAAGCTATTGCCAAAAATATATATCGCGCATGATAAAAATAATATGAAGCCTTAACTGAAAGAGAACTAAACAGCGCAATATGCAGCTATAGATGATAACAGTACGTTAGAATATTAATATATAAATAAGCAGTAAGTTAACTTTACTGTAAGTAAAGCTGACAGTTATTGTTTGAAGCTAATAGGAGTATAGTTAAGCATTTGATACAAATGCAGTAGTAATATTATCATTAATAACATTACTTATAATCTAATTTTACTTTAAGTATAAACACAAGGAGTGTATATGTCTTGGTTGAGTGATATTTTTAGCAGTAATGTTTCCAGTGTTGTTGATTCTTTCGGTAATGCGATTGATAAACTGGTTACTTCTGATGAAGAGCGAGGTGAGCTTAAGATTAAGTTAGAAGAGGAAATGAATAAATTCAAAATGAACCAGCTCGAAGCGATTGGACGATATGATACTGAAATAACCGGTCGGCATGCCTCGGATATGAAGTCTGACAGCTGGTTGTCAAAAAATATTCGACCGATGTCACTTGCATTTTTAACGGTGGCTACTGTTCTGCTTGCATATCTGACTATCTTTATACTCAAACCGGAAGAAGTGGCTCTGGTGCAGCCATGGTTAGATTTGCTGAAGGTGCTGCTGGTAACTGTCTACGCATTCTATTTTGGTAGCCGAGGTATTGAAAAAGTAAATTCTATAAAAAACAAAACTGAAGCGAAAGGGTAGAGAAACATCTAAAAACAGGGAGAGTTGATATGGAGATAAAAAACCACCGCATAGAAGGTGAAAATATTAAGTGGAGCGAGTCGCCTAATCAGGGTGATAAGTTCGCAAGTGGCATGCCGGATGCTGTCATAATTCATTATACAGCTGGCTCGTCAGCCGAATCTTCAGTCACAAGCCTCAGTAATCCTAAGCAAAAAGTATCAGCACATCTTGTTGTTGGGAGAAATGGAGAGATATACCAGCTGGTACCATTCGATACAATTGCCTGGCATGCAGGTGTCAGTGAATGGAACGGGAGGAAGGGCTACAATAAATATTCAATTGGTATAGAAATTGATAATGCCGGAATTTTGAAACCAAACGGTAGCGGTAAGTATGTGTCTTGGTTTAATAAGACTTATTCACCTGACGAAGTGATAAAGGCGAAGCACAGAAATAGTGGTGCAGAGCAATACTGGCACCAGTATACAGAAGAACAAATTAATGCGGTATTTGAGATTTGTGAATGTTTATGTGAAAACTACGCGATAAGAGAAATTCTGGGTCATGAGGAGATTGCGCCGCAGCGAAAAACAGATCCGGGTCCTGCATTTCCACTTGAAAGATTACGATTAACTGTGTTTGAGAATGACCGAGAACAAGAATCTGTGGCTGCTGGCGGTCAACAACTTGCGAAATTTGCTCGTGTTACAACTCCGTTGCTTAATATCAGAAAAGGTCCCGGAATATCATTTGAAAAAACAGCTGAACCGCTAATTATTGATTCGAGGGTCGAAGTGATTGAGAGCGATAATGACTGGACTAAGGTACGCTATTCTGTAGAAGGTTGGGTTAGTACAAAATATCTTCAGGCTTGATGGGTCTAATTGGTAGGATGCTATCAGTTGAGTAATGAGTAGTGAAGTTAATAGTTTACAAAAGAATAACACCGGTTGAAGCTGAGTTTGCTATAGTTAACTCATCTTAGTTCAAACGCGTTATCCCAGTATGCCAAATCACGCGAAGTACAACCTTATTTGTAAAAATGCAATTAACTGCTCTAGTTTTGTTTTAATACTAATCATTTTTCTGGTGATGATATGGACCTTGATTGATAAATATCAGGGATTTAAAGCGTACCGGCATAACGTTGCAGAAACAGCGATTAAGAATACAAGGGATGCAATCAGCGAGGCGATAGCCAACAAAAAGAGAATACTAAATCACTACGTCAATGAACACAGATCTCATATTGTCAAACTAGTAGATGATCATGAAAATCAGCAAATATTTGATCACGTATACAATGATATTAAACTTATTTTTCCAGATCTGTTTACAATCAATATTGCAGATATGAAAGGGCGACTGAAACTAGACGATTTTGATGGTTTTACAGGTGATATGTGCCTGACTGATTTGAAAGAATTCAGTGAAACAAAGCTACACTTAAAACGTACACATCCAAATCATATTCTGTATCACTATGATGAAATTACATCATTTAGATATAAAAATAATGACTACTTGTTTTTCACCAGCTTTTCATTAGATCAGATCGTCTCTATTTTAAGACGCTCGACCCCAAAGGGTTACTATATACTTATTATTAATGAGTCCTCAGAGAATGCTATATTAGAAATAACGGCAAAAGGTGGTCGTGACAAAATAGCAAATAGAACAGACTTCAGACTGAATGAAGATGAGCTTAATAGTATTAATATTAAAGAAGCTATCCCGGAAACGCACTGGACTATAGTGAACCTTGAAGATAACACGATAATTTATCAAGAGCTAAAGCTGATAATAATTACTGTTATGATTATATTTGTCATGATAACGGCGATGATTTTATATATGCGTAAAGTCGTAACTGATAATTTTAGACTGATTGAACTGTCTTCAATTGAATTAATGGATAATAATAAAAAAATAAGTGAATTGAATGTCAGGCTCGAACAGATGAGCATGACTGATGCATTAACAGGAATATATAATCGCCGGTTTTATGATATGCAGATTGATAGGGAGTGGCGAAGTGCGATACGAGAGCAAAGCCGGATCACTCTTTTTATGATAGATATTGACTATTTCAAAAAGTACAATGATACATATGGACATGTTGAAGGTGATATCTGTTTACGGAAAGTAGCCCAGTTAATAAAATCCTGTTTTAACAGAAGTAATGAATATGTCGCTCGTTTTGGGGGAGAAGAATTCGTCGTAATCTCACATGCAGACTCAGATTCATGTCTGGCTGTCGCAGAGGCTGTTCATGAAAAGATAAAAAATGCAAATATTGGTCACAGTGAGTCAGAGTTGAAAAGGCTGACAGTCAGTATTGGGATAGCAAGTATGGTACCGGATAAAATGGTACGCCAAATCACTCTGGTGGAAAGAGCTGATATAGCCCTTTATACTGCAAAAAATAGAAAACGTAACCAGACTGTGGTTTATGACAAGTCGCTGTTATACGAATTAAAATAACGGACGATAGAAAATATCCTTGAACAACAAATTTGATGACTTAAAGTTTGAAAAGTCAGTTGATTTGTAGCTCTTTATAATACAAAATTATGTCCGGTTTAGCTGAGTCAGCTGGCAATAATATCAGTCATGAAAATCACTCGTTCAATCTGCGATTCTTAAAAATCGATCGTAGATTGAAAAATTGACTCTGTGTCATTCAAAATGGATATCAAATGCTATCTATTTATGCTCATTGTGTGATCGCTTAGTAATTATTAGGATAGAAATTGATGAAGAAGTATTTTTCTGACAGTAATAAAAAAATTCAGTTTATAACGATAACTTGTTATATGCTGGCTGCCCTGATGCTGGTACAGGCGGTTGCTTCAATTAACACGGATCTGATAAGAACATTCGTTTCACTACTATTTTTCGTGATTTTGTATCAGGCCGGTAGCGGAATGCGAAAAAGGAAAGTATCGGCACGAAGACTTTCTATCGGTGTGCTAATATTTTTTTCGCTGCTTTCGAGTATTGTACTAATAGATATGCTGATAAAGTTATCAAATTCAGATCCTGTTCAGACAGGTCTTTTAGGGCTCGTTATTTTTAGTATCGTCGGATTTACTTCAACAACTTCTCTTCTGCATTTATTTACTAACGATGTTAAGGATGAGTTTAACTAGCAAAAAAATAGTTTGCAGAAATACTGTCAAATTTAGATGCGAGAGATATATTGTATACTGAAAGCAGAGCAGGCAGACAAATAATTATGATTTATAAGCGGTGATAGTCATTAATCATAAGAGAGAGCTTCTTAGTGGGTATAGTATTCTGTTCTAATATAACAGCGATAAAGTAACCTAGACAAGAGTAATTGGTTTAATATTGAATCCTTTTATTTTTTTAGGCAGGCCAGTACTTTTTATCATTTCTCTGGCATGCCAGGCATGTACTTTCATTTTAGTCTGTTTTTTATCCTTGTAAAACTCCACTGTCATAAAGTGTTCATGAGTACGTTTAACCGGGTAGCGGATATCCCACCATTTACCTTCAGTCGTCACTTTTCCAAGGTAAGTCACTTTATTTTTTTCAACCCCGTTAATACTGATAAAAGGGAATCGTCTGTTAGGTAGTTTTGGTGTACTTGTGGCAATGCCGGCCATTTCAGATAAGTTTGAGATCGGCGAGGTAATAATTTCTGTGAGTTTATTGCTGCTATTACCAACAACCACTTGTGAGACTCTGCCATAGTGAACGTCTCCGGTAAGCACGACAATATCGTGATTGCCATTTTGAATGGCTAAGATGATTTCATTATATTGCTCCCAGTCTGGCAAGTTTTTATCTTCTGAACCTCCGCTGGCTGAAATAAGAGGTTGTGGAATAACCAGTACGCCAGGCGACTGTAAGTTTGTAATCCACGCAAGTAGTTGCTGCTGCGACTGTGCTGAGTGAAAACCTTGATTTGATCTTTCGCTACGTAAGTCTGCAATACAAAATGATAGATCATCACCAATAGAAAAAAAGCGCAGTGGCTCGACCTGTTGTATTATTTTAACAGCCTGTTTGGTTGCATCTTTCCAGCGTTCACGAAAATCATCACTTAATTTCAAAGTTAGTAAATAAGGGTTAAAGCCTTCAAGATAAGGATAATCATTCCAGAATTCATGATCGTCCGGTAGAAACCAGGTACCGCCACGTCGAAGAATACTGCGCAAATATTTCCAGCTATCCACGTAGCCGTCTGCCACCCTGTCCTGACAGTCCTCAGCGTCCAGGGGGTACCAGCCTAAGCCTATATCAAGATATACCTGATCCCCGGCTAGAAATTTAAGGTCAGGGCGCAGCGCTTCATGCTTATAAAGTGCCTCAAATGCCTGTCCGGCAGAACCACCGTCATGTTCGGTATAAAAACACGAGCCTATTCCTACAGTGAAAGGCTTTTTGGTTGTACCAGGAAGTCTGTTAGGAAGAGTGGTAAAGAAAGCCTTTTCCAGTAGCTTCCACTGCTGATTTGTACGACTATGAAACTCAGCAATGTAATAAGTATCTGGTTCAAGATCAGTAACCAGTTCAATGTTGTAAAAGCGTTTATTTAGTTTATCGAACGGGCGTTGCCAAATGTTACCACGATCAAGTGTCTGAATAATAACGCCATCCTCATTAGCCCGCATTTTTGCACTGTCTGATTTTTTAATAACCAGGCGCCAGTTATGGGGTTTAGCTAGTGAGGGCGCAAGCGCACCGAGCCAGAGCTTGACAGAGGACTGAGTGACCTCGTGTATCACAAGTGTGTAGCCGCTGGTTAAACGTTTGCCCATGTTTATATTCCTTTATAACTGAAGCATATATATTCATAGATTGGCTGCAAGATAGCAAGAGAAGGCTAGAAAAATGTAATATATAGATAAAGATAAATAGCTGTACTAAGAATAATGACTGAGTTAGCAAACTTCATACATTGATGGGCATATGACCTGAGTATGTTGTTGTGTTAATAGCATAAAATTCTCTGAATCAGTTATATATTGTGACTAGTTTCCAGGGAGCTAGCTATACCAATTATATGTTCTTTGCTAGTATGCTATGAAGATTAAGCGGGGGTTTGCAATGTTGTTCAGAGTGTTTGCATTTACAATTATAAACTTTATGTTACTGGGTAGTGCATTCGGCACTACCTATATCCGGGACTATACCTACACGGCATCCGAGGCAGATAGCAAAATCTCAAGTCGTGTTATTGCACTGGATCAGGTTAAAACGATTTTGCTACAGGAAATAGGCACGCATATCCGTCAGACAATAACGATAAAGCAAAGCTCGAATGTCAGTGGTACCTATGCGAGTGATGATATAGAAGCGATTACAGCCGGCCTGACAAAAGTTGAGATACTCGAAGAAAAGTGGAACGGAATTACTTATTATTTAAAAGCCAAGATTGATGCTGATACTGATAAGGTACTGAATGCACTGGACGAATTTAAGAAAAGCAATGATGAAGCAGTCAATCAGCAGATGGAAAACTTCAGGGCAAATCAGAAAGAGTTAAAGAAGGCGCGTGAGGAAATAGACCGGTTAAAATACAAACTGTCTACAGCAACAACTGAGAAACAAAAGCATCAGGTGTATACAGATTACCAGGATACTGTCGAGTCAATGTCAGCATCCGAGATGGTAGATAAAGGCTATGATTATGCAGAAGCAGGACGACATGACAAGGCTTTTCCGTTATATAAAAAGGCAGCAGATCTGGGAAATGCCCTGGCATTAAATAACCTGGGCGATATGTATTTAAAAGCATATTTCGTTAAAAAAGATTACTACAAAGCAGTAAGATTGTTCAGGGAGGCTGCCGACAAAGGCAGTGCGCTGGCACAAAGCAATTTAGGTTTTATGTATTTAAAAGGTTATGGCATAGATCAAAATTACAACGAAGCGGTAAGGCTGTTTCGTCAAGCATCAGCAGAAAATATAGCACTGGCCGATAGCAATCTGGGCTATATGTATTTACAAGGTTACGGCGTGAATAAGGATTATGATGAAGCAGTACGGCTGTTTCGCAAAGCTGAAAGTAAAGGCAATACGCTTGCGCTAACAAATCTTGGCTTTATGTATTTAATGGGCAATGGTGTTAATAAGAATTACACTGAAGCCGTCAGACTATTTAAGCTGGCTGCAAACCAAGGGCATGCACTGGGTAAGAGTAATCTTGGCTATATGTACTTAAACGGATTTGGTGTAACTGAAAATATAGCTAAGGCTAAATCATTATTTCAGGAAGCCTGTGATGGCGGCAATCAGCTGGGCTGCAGTAATCTTAAAATAGATGCTTTCAAATAAAACAGAATGGCAGTGAAAAAGTAGAATAACGGCCGTGTATCACCGACTGAGCAGTCACGATATAAGGATCGGGAGAGTCGGGTTATTCTTAGCTGATTATATGTGATGAGACTTATTGGAGGGAACCAAATATGTTAAGCAGAGTTACTGATAAATTCAAACAAACGCTCCTGCTGCTGAGCTTTTTGATGCTCACTAATCTGACGGTTAGCGCAGAAGAAAACCGTCAGGCTTGTTATCACGATTGTACTAATGATTACGGTAATGTTCTTGGGAAAACCAAAACAGGCGTTACAGCTTACTCAAACTGCAACAATGAATGTGTGATTTTTGAAGCGGCTAGTTTTGATGGAATTTATACCGGTGTTAAGTGGCAGTGTGTTGAATTTGCACGAAGATGGCTGCTAATGAATTATGGAGTTGTTTACAAGGATGTCGATTATGCTATCGATATCTGGGGAAAAATCGATCATTACTTAAAGATAGCGGATAAATCTCAGATTCCGGTTCGTTCATATGTTAATGGATCAGAGCAAAGCCCCGTCCCCGGCGACTTGTTGATCTATGCCAAGGCGCTGTTAAACACAGGGCATGTTGCTGTAGTGACTAATATTGATAAACAAAATAACAAGCTCTACATTGCAGAGCAAAACTATAGCAATAAAAAGTGGCCAGGGGATTATTCAAGAGCCGTTGATTACATTATTAAAGATAAACGATTCTGGGTGCTTGATGAGTACCTGATCGGCTGGAAGCATGCCGCGTTTAGATAAACTCACCTGATTCATATCATACAATCAATAGCAATACTCTCAATCTTAGATTATAAGTTATAGAATAGAGTCGCTAGGTATATAAAAATACCCAATAAGTTGTAGTCATTGGACTAGACCGGTCTGGCAGGTAAAGCGGCATATCTAACTAATTATTTAGTGTTTTACGCAAATACGCTATGCAAACATCTGTGTTTTATCATATTGTGAAATGAAGGTTTACTGATTTTAGGATAGCAAGTGCCTGAATAAGAGTTAAATAAATCAATATTAGAAATTAAGGATATTGCTAGTTATACTGTAAACAGTAACGGTTGTTTTCGCCAGCTGTAAAATTTGCAGAAGGACCGCAGTGTAATAGAGAGACGTGTTTCAATATGGCTATTAATAGTTCAAAGCCACTGATGGCAGATAGTTCTGTAGAGCATGTCAGGCTAATATACGCAGCAGTTGGGCAGGCAATTTTTGCAACCATCGTAAGCTCGGTGCTGCTGGCAACGGTTCTCTGGCCTGTTGTTAGTCACAATACGCTGCTTTTGTGGCTGTCCTTGATGTTGCTTATCAGTCTTGTGCGTGGACTAACGGCCTATCAATATACAAAACACTCAGCCAACGATGAGGCCGCTGCAATCTGGTTCAGGCGATTTGTTGTAGGCAGTGTTTTTGCTTCAATTGGCTGGGGTGCCGCTGCAGTATTAATGTTTCCAGAAAATGACGCTGCACATCAGGTGTTTCTGGCATTTGTCGTCGGTGGTATGGCAGCCGGCTCAATAACCAGCCTTTCTTATTCAAAATATTTAGTATATTTCTACTTAGTGGCAAGCTTACTGCCATTACAGTTACGATTTTTCCTCAGTGACACCGAGCTTGGTCTGGAAATGGCCGTGATGCTGATCTTCTACCTTATGATGTTACTGTTTGCAGCAACAAGAGCACATAACAGTATCTTGCAGGTGATGTCACTTAAGAAAGACTGTGATGAGTTCAATCGTTCATATCAACAAAGTGAACGACGCTATCAAAGACTGTTACAGACAGCAGCTGATGCATTTTTATTACATGATGAAAACGGAAAATTTGTCGATGTTAATACGCAGGCCTGTAAAGATCTTGGCTACTCGCGTAATGAAATGCTGAATATGGAAATTACTGGTATTACAGTTACTTCAGGTCTGCAAGTGGCTGAACAAGAGCGGTCAAAACTTGAAAAAGGAGAAACGATTCAGTTTGAGGCGGTACACAAACGCAAGGATGGCTCTGTCTTTCCGGTTGAAGTTAGAATTGGTCTGATCTCCATCGATAACAGCAACTTTTATTCAATACTGGCACGTGATGTAACAGAAAGAAAAAGAGATGAAAAGATAATAAGAGAATCACAGCAAAGGATGGCATTGCATGTTCAGAGGACACCTTTAGGTGTTATCGAATGGGATAAGTTTTTTTGCGTGACGGAATGGAATCAGGCTGCGGAAACAATATTTGGATATAAAAAAGAAGAAGTAATAGGCAGGCATGCAAAAGATATCATCGTACCTGATGAAGGACTGCAACAGGTTAATGAGGTCTGGGATAATTTAATAAACATGCAAAGTGGCTTGCGGAGTACAAATGAGAATATTACAAAAGATAAAACAACTATATTATGTGACTGGTATAATACGCCGCTGATTAATGAAACGGGTGAAGTGATTGCAGTGGCATCGCTTGTACAGGATATTACCAGTCAAAAAAATGCTGAGTTAGCAATAATCAGAGCTAAAGAAGAAGCAGAGGCAGCCAGCAAAGCAAAATCGGACTTTCTCTCACATATGAGTCATGAGTTTAGAACACCATTAACAGCTATTCTGGGGTTTAGCCAGATCATGAGCCTGAGAAGTGATGTGCCTGATAAATACAGAGGTTATGTTGCTGAAATAACAAAAGCTGGTGCACATCTGCTTGAGTTGATAAATGATGTGCTGGATTTATCCAGTATCGAAGCGGGAAAATTGAGCTGTAAATTAGCTGTTTGTGAACTGAACGGTATCCTGAGTGATTGCTTCAAGTTTGTAGAAGGGATAGCGGCCGATAATGACATTGAAATAATTGATGAGGTAACGGGTTCGGATAATTATTTGGTGTATGTAGACCGGTTCAGATTAAAGCAGGCAATTATTAATCTACTGACAAATGCCATTAAATATAATTCAAAGCAAGGCACAGTGACGATAAGCTGTACTGTACTCGAAGAGAAATTCATCAGCATAAATATAGAAGATACCGGCTCAGGTTTAACAGAAAAAGAGCAGCTCAGGTTATTTAAGCCATTTGAAAGAATTGGTAAATACAAAGGTATAGACGGTACGGGTATTGGTTTAATGATAACCAAACGCGTGGTTGAAATGATGGGTGGTGAAGTGGGTGTTGAAAGTACTGTAGGCAAAGGCAGTGTTTTCTGGCTGAAGGTGGCCTTGAGCTCTGATGCAAACGTTTTGAATAATAATATTAAGAAGTGAAGCCAGTATCTGTCGTATTTGAACAGTTAAAAACAGCAGATCGTTAATGTTGTCAATAAATAAAGTCTCCAGCACAGGCACATATGGCCATTAATCCCCTAAAAAAACTGCACAGTGGTGCCGGGGAAAGCTAGAATATAGTGCCTTTTGTCCGCGAAACAGAGGCAATTTGTTACCTTGATTTTAATATTTAGTGACAGTCTCTAAATGTTTGCGGTAATTAATACATTTCGAAGTAACGGGCGTAATATTTTTCTCATCGCTATTCTTTAATCACGTACCATTTGCCTTTGCACATTTTCACTGATGGCTGTACCGGCTAAAAGCTTTATCAAAAAAAGTGTAAAATCCATAGCGGTTCCTGGACCTCGTGAAGTAATAATGTTGCCATCTGAAACAATCGCGGCATTGCTTATCTCAGTGTCCGGCAGGTTTAGTGAGGCAAGCACACCGGGAAAAGAAGTCGCTTTTTTGTTGTCCAGCAAACCGGCATGAGCAAGTGCTTTCGGCGCTGCACAAATGGCAGCTATGAATTTGCTGCTGAGCGAGTGTTTTTTTAATAACGCGATAAGCCGCTCATCATCACGCAAGTGATCAGCCCCTGGGAGCCCGCCAGGTAAAACGATCATATCGAATTGTTTGTCCAGTACCTTGTCCAGTGTGGTATCAGGGATGATGACGGTTTTGCGTGAACAGGTGACAGGGCCATCTTCAAGCCCTGCTGAGGTGACTTCTATCTCGGCTCTGCGCAGTAAATCAATAATGGTGATGGCTTCAAGTTCTTCGCAGCCCTGAGCCAGTGGGATTAATACGTTTATCATTACGCACCTCGTGAGCTGATTTGTGTGTGGTTTGGGCAATAAAAAGGCCGGCAACACAATGTGCACCAGCCCTTTTATTATAGTGTGTATTAACCTGTTATTTTTTGTTGTAAATGGCCAGTCCTTTTAATAGGTTTAGGGCTTCATATAACTGGTAATCTGTACTGGATAAGGGTTGTTCTTCCGCTTCCTTATTTGACTTTGATGAAGCAGAGTTGTTTTTACTTTTCTGCTTTGAGTCTTTAGGGTTAGCAAGGTGGCCGGATAGGTCCGCTTCCTTGACGGCTGCGATTGAATTATCTTTTAGTTCGGTTATTTTTACTCTGTCTAATTTGATATCCGGTTCGATACCTTGAGCCTGAATTGAACGGCCACTTGGAGTGAAGTAGCGCGCTGTTGTGATCTTAATAGCGCCGCCAGCTGGCAGTTCCTGAATAGTCTGCACAGAGCCCTTACCAAAAGATTTGCTACCTACGATGATGCCGCGTTTATGATCCTGCAAAGCGCCAGCCACAATTTCTGAAGCCGAGGCAGAGCCGCCATTGATCAGAACAATGAGCGGTACGCCAGAGAGAACATCACCAGGCTTGGCATTGAATTCCATATATGAATTATCGATGCGTCCTTCGGTATAGACAATCTTGCCCTTGTTGAGGAAAAGGTCGCTCACTTCAGCGGCTGCATGCAGAACACCACCCGGGTTATTACGCAGATCAAGCACCAGACCATTCAGAGGCTTTTTATTTTCTTTGGTAAGCTTCTTAATAGCATCAAGTAGCTGAGAGCCGGTTTTAGACTGGAAGCTGCTAATGCGAACATAACCGTAGTCAGCTTCAAGCATACGATTTTTTACGCTTTTAACTTTAATGATGTCGCGGGTAATGGTGACATTAAAGGGCGCATCCTTACCGGAGCGAACAACTGTCAATACGATATCTGAACCGGGTTCACCACGCATGAGTTTGACGGCCTCATCAAGTGTCATACCTTTGACTGGCTTGTCATCCAGCTTGATGATCAGATCGCCCGATTCCATGCCTGCACGGAAAGCCGGTGTATCATCGATCGGTGAGATAACTTTAACAAAGCCGTCTTCATCCATCCCAACCTGAATACCCAGGCCGCCAAACTGTCCGGTAGTACCGATACGCAATTCCTGATATTGCTGTGCATCAAGATAAGACGAGTGCGGGTCCAGACCGCTTAACATGCCGCGAATAGCATGTGTCAGTAAGGTTTTGTCATCGACTTTTTCAACATAGTCGGCCTTAATTTTGGCGAAGATATTGGTGAAGTTCTGAAGTTCGGCTAACGGTAATGTGTGTTGCACCTGACTATCAGTACGATCAGCCATCACACCCTGAGTAAGGGTTAAAGTAGCACCCGTCAAAAATCCAAATGTGAGGATAAGTCCTGTTTTAACAGCATTGTTCATTAAGTGGCTCCTGCAGCAATTGCAGTCAGTTTACATTATTTTGAAAATATCAATTAAGTTTTTTGATAGCTTAACTTACGATTGAGTTCAATTAATTAATTATTTATAGGGAAGCATAGTTGGTATATTTAAATGAGCACCACTTTGTGGGGTCTACCGGTTTGCCTTGCTGACGTATTTCGAAATAAAGGCCGCTGGAGTCCTGACCACCGCTGTCGCCTACGGAGGCAATGATTTCCCCTTGCTTGACCCAGTCGCCGGTTTCTTTTAGCAGGTTTTGATTATAACCATACAGACTCATGTAGCTTGCTCCATGGTCAATGATGATGATAAAACCATAGCCTTGCAACCAGTCAGAAAAAATGACCCTTCCGCTGTTGACAGCATGTACCGGCTTGCCATAGTCCAGTGCCAGCACAACACCATTCCATTTAAGGTCACTGCGGGCTTTTTTACTGCCGTATTCGTTGGTAATGCGGCCTTTGACCGGCCAGGGCAGCTGACCTTTCTGGGTTAAAAAGTCTTTTACATCGGCAGGTTTTGAAGGGATATCAGCCAGTACTTCACCTAATGATATTAGCAGGCTTTCTATCTTGCTGCGGTGTGTCTGTAACGATGCGAGCGTGTCTTCATTGCTGATGATTTTATTATTGAGCAGTGAAATGAGCTTATTGCGGCGGGAACGATTGGCGCTAAAGCGGTTTTTCTGCATAAACTGACTTTTTTGCAGCTCGGCCACCTGTTCTGATTCCTGCGTAATTTTATTCTTTATCGTCATTTTTTCTTGTAGCAGTAAATTATATTCAAGTATCTGATGGCTTCTGGTTTTATTCAGATAACGGTAGTAAATGACAGCGTGACCCATTTCGATGGCATTTTGCTGGTTTAAAAGTAGCTTGGCCGTCTCGCTCCGACCCATCATATAGGCTGTTTTAATTTGTCTGCTTAATGCCTGTTTATGCGATTTTAATGAATGTTCCAGTGATTTAAGTTCTTTATTGAGTGATTTCAGGCTTTTTTTGTATTTTCCAATTTGTTGGTTTGTGCTTTTGATATCATTACTGAGTTTGGCAATTTTTATATCCAGTGCTTTGAGTTCGCGTTGCAGTTCACCACGTTTAGATTTGTCCTTCTCAAGAGAGCTTTCAACCTGATTGATATTTTCGCGTATCTGATCGAGCTTGCGCTGCTGTTGTGAGGTATCCGTTGAGGCGAAACAAAATGACCCAAATAGGATCGTTGCAAGTAAGAAAAAGCGTGAAAGATGGATAAAATCGCTAAGATAAGTCATTCAGTATTTATATCATTTATTAAGAAAATAAGTGCAAAATTATATTGCATATTGTATTCGATCTGAATTACGCTAGAAAGTGCTTAGATTTTACCCATCCAGTGGCGTGCTGTACAAGTTACTGGTTAAAAAATGATTTAAAATAAAAAAACGCATAAAAGAAGTTAAATTCTTACTTATCAACAACTTGGGCTATTAACGCAGAGAAAATTGAGTTTTCAATAAGAAATATTTATAGATAAAATAGATTATTTTTCGATATATGAAAATTTTAATACAATAAAAGATAGAAATACTTTATTATTTTATTTGTGTTTACTAATATTGATGCGGTAATACGTAGTTAAGGATGAATGTACTATGTCAGCAGAATTAATTAACCCCCCGGCTTTAATGACGCGCGAAGAAGATATAGATCGTGCTTCACGTTCATTAAAAGCAATGTCACACCCGCTACGTCTGAAGATACTGTGTACTTTAGGTGATAGTGAAATCAGTGTTCAGGACATCGTTGAAAATGTCGGAACATCGCAGAGTAATATTTCTCAGCATTTAGCAATACTGCGTGATAAAGGAATACTGGCTTCACGCAAAGATGCAAATCGTGTTTATTACAGAGTGGGTGATGCCAGAACGCTACGTTTAATCAGCATGATGCAGGAAGTCTTTTGTAGTACACAGGGCCTGTTTCCTGATGCCTGATTAAGCATTTTTTAATCAATTTTTTTACAGGTTTTAGATATGGATCAGATGCTGGAGTTTGTCAGCAACCATGCGCTTATGAGTGCTGCAGTCGTCGTCATTATAGCTTTAATCATTAAGATGGAGCTGGAACGGCTGACCAGTAAGATAGCTCAGGTGAACCCTTTTGAAGCCATCAGACAGCTCAATGATCAGGGGGCTATTCTGGTCGATGTGCGAGAAACAAAAGAATATAAAGAGGCTCATTTGAAAGATGCGCTACATATTCCGCTGGGCGACCTTAAGTCACGCATGGGCGAGCTGAGCAAGTATAAAGACAAAGCCGTTATTGCCTATTGCCGTTCAGGAAGCCGTTCTTATAGTGCTTGTAAAACGCTGCATAAGGCAGGTTTTGAATCGGTCAGTAATTTACAGGGCGGCATTATGGCATGGCAGAATCAAAATATGCCGGTCAGTAAAAAATAAGCTCATTAAACCCCATCTGTAAATCAAAGTGGATTATCCTCGATGCAACTAGTGTGTCCATCTTGCCAGGCTATCAATCGCATACCTGCGGCTCGTGAGCCGCTTGAAGCCAGCTGCGGGAAATGTAAACAGAAGCTGTTTCAGTCTGATTCGTTAGAAGTCTCAGCGGCTGTTTTTGCCCGTCATCTTGAAAAAAATGAACTGCCGGTTGTGGTCGATTTCTGGGCACCATGGTGTGGCCCGTGCAAGATGATGGCACCAAACTTTAAAGCCGCGGCGGCTGATCTTGAGCCCGGCTATCGTTTATTAAAACTGAATACTGAAAACGCTCAACAAGTGGCGGCACAATGGTCTATCCGTAGTATTCCTACCATGATTATCTTTAAAGCGGGCCGGGAAGTCGCCAGAACGTCTGGTGCTATGGATAAAAATCAGATCATTAACTGGGTCAGGCAGAATACCTAGTCGTATACCACCTGGTTCGTACAAATAAATTTACTGAGAACTAAATATGAGTGAAGAGCAGAAAAATTTTTCGATTCAAAAAGTGTATGTAAAAGATGTTTCATTTGAATCGCCAAACGCACCAGCCGTTTTTTCAGAGGCGGAGTGGGCACCTGAAATTAACGTGCAGTTAAATACAGAATCCCATGGGTTAGCTGATAATGTTTTTGAAGTGACGTTGAAGATCACAGTGACGGCAACTCAGGCGACAAAAACGGCATTTCTGGTAGAGCTTCATCAGGCCGGTATTTTTACCATTGAAGGCTTTGATGAGGAAGAAAAAGGCGGCATGTTAGGCAGTTACTGTCCGAATGTCCTGTTCCCTTTTGCGCGTGAAGCGATCAATGATCTGGTCGGTAAAGGCGGGTTCCCTCAGCTACTCCTGGCACCGATAAACTTCGATGCCTTGTATGCACAGCACTTAGAAAAGAAACAAGCGCCGGCAGAAGAATTAACACACTAAATGACTGATAAAACAATTAAAACAGTTGCTGTCTATGGTGCCGGATCCTGGGGCACGGCGCTTGCTTTGCAGCTGGCACGAGCCGGCAGCAAAGTCTTGCTGTGGGATATTGATAGCGAGCTGCTGGAAAATATGCAGCGTGACGGGATTAATCATCGCTACATTCCAAATGTAAAATTACATGAAAATATAACGATAGAAGCCGACCTTGAGACAGTGTGCCGCGCAGCAGATTTAAACCTGCTGGTGATACCAAGTCATGTTTATCGTCAGTTCTTAAGCCAGCTAAAACCTCTTTTAACTGAGAAAAGTAAAGTTGCATGGGCAAGCAAAGGACTGGAGCCTGACAGTGGTTTGTTGTTGCATCAGGTGATTGCTGAGGTTATTCCGCAGGTAACACAAAAAGCGGTGATTTCAGGCCCAACCTTCGCGGTTGAAGTGGCTGAAAATTTACCCACAGCTGTTACCGTTGCTGCAAAAGATGAGGGCTTTGCACTGGAAGTGGCAAAATATTTGCACTCCGATAACTTCCGGGCGTATACCAGTCATGACATTATCGGGGTAGAGTTAGGCGGCGCGTTAAAAAATGTTCTGGCCATTGCTACCGGTTTATCTGACGGGCTGGGCTTTGGTGCAAATTCCAGAGCGGCATTAGTGACCCGCGGACTGGCTGAAATTATGCGACTGGGTCTGCGTCTGGGTGGTGAAAAAGAAACTTTTATGGGGCTGGCTGGGCTGGGAGATTTGGTGTTAACCTGCACCGATGACAAGTCACGTAACCGTCGTATGGGTTTAAATCTGGCATCAGGTCTAACAGCAGAAGAATCAAAAGAAAAAATTGGCCAGGCGGTTGAAGGTGTACGTACAGCTAGAGAAGCGCATTTGATGGCAGTGAGGTATGAAATAGACTGTCCGATTATCGAACAGGTCTATAAAATTCTTTATCACAATATGAAGCCACAGGAAGTTGTTCACGACCTTTTGTCTCGAGATTTACGCTCTGAATCTAACTGAGTGTTCGGCTTTAAAAACCATAACCAAACTTAGCGCCAAAAAAGGTGGCGCTGGTATGGGGTAAAAACACACCATCAAAAGCATGGTATCGAATATAGGTCTTGAGATAGGCATTATCATCAATCTTGAAGGTAAGTCCGCTGGCAAAACTAAAATCTACCTGATTTTGTTGTTCGCCATAGACCGTTACAGTGCCTTTCTCATCACCACCACTGATAATATATTCTCCCAGATCAAAACCAAACTCAAAATTCAGACCGATGTTTCTGATGAACAGATAGTCAGCGCCAAAAATGGCGTGTATTGCCGTAAAGGCATCATTTTGCTGCGGTAAATTAACGTACACAAGGCCGGCCCCGAAGTAAGGCGCTAAGCGCTGTGCGGACCGGTATGGATAGGAAATAAACTGAAAGCCGTTTAAATCAGAAACCTCGTCGGTTTCACTAATCAGCTCGATATAGTTTTTATGTGTGGACGAGTCAGTGCCCGATGCAATAGCGCTATTGCAGGTAAAAAGTAACAGCAGTACAAACAGTTTTGTCAGAGCAGTTTTATTAATCACTTATTGTCTCATGGTTAAGTTAAGAAGCACCTTCAAAATTCAGTTGTCGCCAGGATTCATAAATCATGACCGCAACAGAATTCGATAGATTCATACTACGAGACTCAGCCAGCATCGGCAAACGTAAAATGTGAGCCGGTTCCAGGGCTTGTAAAAAATCTTTTGGCAGACCGCGCGTTTCAGGACCAAATAATAAAATATCGTCTTTATGAAACTGCATGTCTGAGGGCCGGGTTTTGCCATGCGTAGAGCAGGCAAACAGTCGTCTATATTTGTTATTTTCGAGAAAATCTTCTAAAGAATCATAGTGCGAAATGTTGGTCCATTCATGGTAGTCGAGGCCGGCTCTGCGCATTCTCTTATCACTGAGTTCAAAGCCTAAGGGGTGAATAAGGTGTAGCTGATAACCCGTATTGGCACACAAACGAATGATATTACCGGTATTGGGTGGAATTTCGGGTTCAAACAGGGCGATATGTAGCATATTGACAGGTTTTCTTATGACGGGCTGTAGGTATTGGTGTAAATTAGCGCTATTGTAAATCATTTGCGGGCGAGTGGTTTATCTTTACTGAGGAACGGCAGGTAAAAGAGTAAATTACAGAGGTTTCATGTACTTAAAGCATTTTGGTTTAGAACGCTCACCTTATAAGATAACGCCAGATACCAGCCTGTTTTATGAGGGAGGCAATCGCGGTGCCGCGCTGGAAGCGATTAAATATTCGATTTTACAAGGCGAAGGCATTATTAAAGTGGTGGGCGAGGTTGGCAGTGGCAAAACCATGCTCTGTCGTATGCTCGAAGTACGCCTGCCTGATTATGTTGAGATTGTCTACCTGGCCAATCCCAGCTTATCCCCTGAAAAAATTCTGCATGTCATAGCAATGGAAATGAAGCTGCCTGTAGCTCAGGACGATGACAAGGCTAAAGTGATGCAAATGCTGCAAGACTACCTCTTAGAGATACATGCTAAAGGCCGTCAGGTTGTGGTCTTTGTAGAAGAGGCGCAGGGCATGCCACTAGAGACACTGGAAGAGATCCGGCTATTAACAAATCTTGAGACAGGCCAGTTTAAAATGCTGCAAATCGTGCTTTTTGGTCAGCCAGAGTTGGATGAAAATCTTGGCAAAAGGCAAATTCGGCAACTAAAAGAACGGATATCACACCACCTGTCGCTGGATACTTTTGACAAGAAGGACATCCAGAGTTATCTGAATTTTCGCTTACGCGCCGCTGGCTTTAAAGGGGCTGACCTGTTCAGCCAGAAACTGGCCGGAATGATCGCAAAGTACTCAAAGGGATTAACCCGAAGAATCAATATTCTGGCAGACAAGGCACTGCTGGCAGCATTTGCTGATAATAGCGAAGAAATAAAACCAAAGTATATAAAACTAGCGGCGAAAGATAGTCAGTATATCGCACTGGAACTTCCTGTCTGGGCAAAAGTAGGAGTAGTTCTGATGGTTATGGCAATGCTGATGAGCCTGGGCTGGGTGGTGCGAGGTTTTGAGATAGAGCAGAAGATAGAGAGTAATACTCAAGTAATCAGTGATAAAAATGATGCAAGTGACGGAAATAAAAGTAATTTATCCCTGCGGTTTAATGGAAAAGAGCAGGTTGCCAGTCTAAACTCAGAAGCTATGAGCCTTTTATTGCAAAAAAGGCTTAAAAGAACGGCTTTGTGGTTACGGGATAATGCAGAGAGTCGGTATTCTATACAACTCCTGTTACTTGATGAAACAAGAATGACAGCTCTGGATTCATTTTTAAAGAGGATGAAAGAACAGGGGTTGATTGAAGATACCTATGTCTATCTGGTTACGAAAAACAACCAGCTGGTTTATGGCGTCTTATATGGCGGCTTTAGACAATACAGTGATGCGATAAAGGCGATCAGTAAACTCAGCCAAGTGCTGAAAGTGAATAAACCGTTTGTAAGAGATATGCAAAGTATATCAACAGAATATATCTGAGTGATGAGATAACAAAAATAATGATGAATAAGCTGATAATAATCATAATGCTAACGGTCTTAATGAGTGCATGCGCGCCATCGAAATCACCGGTTAATGTAAAAGGCCATATTAATAAGCAGGTCATCAAGCCCGTACAGGATAATATACCCGAGCTTGTAAACGAGGCGCCGGTATTACCGCCACCGCGTATGACGGCAAAAACTGAAACTTATACCGTTGTGGTTAATGATGTGGATGTTTCTTCATTGTTGTTTGCTCTGGCTCGGGACGCAAAGTTAAATGTCGATATCTTTCAGAATATCAATGGCAAAGTGACACTAAATGCGATTGATCAGACATTACCACAAATCTTAGACAGGATAGCTGAGCAGTCGGATATCCGCTACAAAGTAATGGATGGACTACTGGTCATTCGCCCGGACCTGCCGTTCTTCAAAACGTATAAAATAGAATATGTGAATATTGACCGCCAGACGAAAAGTCAGAACCTTATTTCAACCCAGATTGCCTCGGCAGGTTCAGCAGGTAAATCCGGCAATGCGGGCAGTAGCGGAAATAACTCCCTGACCTCGGTTGAAAGTGAAACCAATAATGCGTTCTGGAAAACACTGACCAGCAACCTTTCAAAGTTCATTGAACAGGAAGATAGTGAAGGTAATAAAGAAGACGCGGCTCTTTCAAAAAATATTCTAGTGAATAAAGAAGCGGGTTTTATCACAATAAAAGCCAGTGAAAAAGAACACAACAAAATACAGGCTTATATTGACCTGGTATTAAACAGTGCGAAAAGACAGGTTCTGATAGAAGCAACAATAGCTGAGGTAAGTCTGAGTGATAAGTTTCAGTCCGGAATAGACTGGAGTACGGTCAGCAATAGCGGCAACACAAACTTCAGCCAGAACTTAACAGGGGCAAATCTGGGTAGTGCGCCATTTTTTACTGCAACATATAACAGCAGTTCATTAACAGCGTCAGTAAAAATGCTGGAAGAGTTCGGAAAAGTGAAAGTATTATCAACGCCGAAAGTAATGGCTATTAATAATCAGACCGCTATTTTAAAAGTGGTTGATAACCGTGTGTACTTCTCTATCGGTGTGGATGCAACCACAGACAGCAACAGTAATACAACGAAAACCTTCACCACAGAGATCCATACTGTGCCTGTAGGAATTGTTATGCAGGTGACGCCTTATGTCAGCGCTAAAGACGAAGTTACATTAAATATCAGACCGACAATATCAAGAATCATTAATTTTGTTGAGGATCCAAATCCTGAGTTAGCGAGAGAAAATGTCATCAGTGAAGTGCCTGAAATACAGGTCAGAGAAGTCGAATCGATACTTAAGGTTAACAGCGGTGATGTGGCTGTTATCGGTGGATTAATGCAGGATACCGTAGATGAAAGTGACTCGACAGTACCGTTTCTTGCCGCCATACCTATAATCGGCCAGCTATTTAATTATTCGGATGACAGTCATACTAAAACAGAGCTGGTTATTTTTATCCGGCCTAAAGTCATAAAACATGCGGATATAAATACTGACCTTGCTGACTTCAAGTCGCACCTTCCACAGTTTGAAAGCGAAACAGACAGGGCAAGGTAAGGATGAGTCTGTTACTAGATGCACTAAAAAAAGCGGCGGAAGAAAAGGAAAAAAAAGATTCCGATAAGCAGGATAATGCTTCCACCGAGCAAAAGGAAGAAGTGTATACACATGAAGTTGATGAAGGCTTTTTACTAGATGAGCGGGTTTCAGCTGCTGGCGATAATAAAACGGTTGCTATTGAGGAGCCTGCAGAAGAAGTCTTTGATCTGGAGTTGCCGGAAGATGTTCCTATAACGGACGATTACCCTGTAACAGAAGACAGTCCTGCAACAGAAGATTACTCTGTAACAGAACACTCTTTAGCAGATGACAGCTCTGTAACAAAAGATTTAGCAGAAACTGAAACTGTTGTAGATAAGAGCACAGAGAAAGAAGCAGCAAAGCATGAGGAGATGCCAAAGACGGCATTAACAGATGCGGTTGTTAGAAAAACAGAAAAAAAAGAGAGCAGTCAGGTGCAGGCTGAACATGACCTGACTAGCTATGATCATAAAGATGCAAGAAAAATTCTCGAAGTGACACAGAAACGCTATCGAAATAATCAGCGAATAGCCTATTACGGAATGTATGTATTTGCCACTATTTTATTTTTTACCGGTAGCTATTTGTATTATACGGCCGAGGTGCTGGATAACTCTGACAAGCCTGTTTTTAAAACAAAAAACAAAATAGCTTCGCAACCGAAAACTGAAATAGAAAAGAAAATCGAAGAGCAGGTATTAATTGCTAAAGCAAAGCTTGCAGTAGTGGATGACAGCGAAGAAAAAAATGTCACAATGGCGGTTGTTCCTAAAGCAAAAAAATTAATAAAACCGGTTAAGATAGAACAGTCAATTACAATTACAAGTCAAAAGAGAGAAGACCCTCTTTCACTGATACTGCAGAGAGCCTACAAATATTATCAGTCCGCTGAATACAAACAGTCTGACGAATTATATCAGGCAGTGTTGTTGCGTGATGAAAAACAGAAAGATGCATTATTAGGCCGGGCTGCCATTGCCGTGGTGAATAAAGACTATGCGTTGGCAAGACGGTTTTATCAGCAGCTACTTCACTATTTTCCCAGAGATAGTATTGCCAGTTCAGCATTAGTTGATCTTAATCGTCAGGAAGTGACCTCGGCGAATGAGAGTCAGCTAAATATTTTGTTAGAAGATAATCCTAAAGCCGCTCATGTTTATTTCAGTCTGGGTTTGCTATACGCAAAGCAGCAGCGTGTAAAAGAATCACAACAGGCATTCTTTGAAGCGTATGCACTCGATAAAAAAGCAGATTATGCCTATAACCTGGCGGTGATGCTGGATAAGCTGGGACAGACTAAAGCGGCACTCAGCTATTACCGTCTGGCATCAACATTATCGGACAAACATGCATCAAATTTCAATGAAAAATTTGCGCTGGAACGCATAGCTCAGCTGGAGATGGGTAATGAGTAATGGCGAGCAGCTGGAAGTAAGCGAGGCAGAAAGACGCTCTGCACCATTAGTAAAGCAAAAGCGTCTGGGTGATGTATTAATCGACAAGGGTCTGATCACGTTAGACCAGTTGAAAATCGCTTTAACAGAACAAAAAACAAATAATATACCGATTGGTAAGATGCTGGCGGCATTAGGCTTTGTGACAGAGTCGGTGATTCGTGATGTCTTAGGTGAAACGCTGGGACATGAGTCAGTTGATCTGTCACAAATTGTACCGGACCCGGAGGCACTTGCGCTGGTGACAAAAGATCTGGCGATTCAGTTACAACTAATACCACTATTGTATTTTAAAGACACCGAAGAGCTAACGGTTGCGATGACCGATACGATGGATCTGGTAGCGCTGGACCGCTTACGGGCTGTGGTAGGTGTCAATGTCGAAATCAAAGCGAACCTTGCGGTCGAATCTGAAATACAGTCTGCAATTGATAAGTTTTATGGTTATGAGCTGTCTGTCGATGGCATATTAAATGAATTAGAAACCGGTGTTATTGATTTAAAAAGTCTGCAAACTGGAGATACAGAGTACAGCCAGCCGATTGTACGCCTGATGAATGCGATTCTTGCTGATGCGGTTAAGTCAGGGGCATCGGATATTCATATCGAGCCGGAGGAAGGGTTTATCCGGGTTCGCTACCGGATTGACGGAGTGCTGCGACAAATTCGCAGTCTGCATCGTAAATTTCTTTCCGCGATCGTGGTGCGGATAAAGGTCATGGCGGATATGAATATCGCCGATACCCGTATCGCACAGGATGGCCGTATATCACTGGGCATCAGTGGCCGCAGTATCGACTTCAGGGTTTCTTCGCAGCCGACTACCTGGGGAGAGAATCTTGTGCTGCGTGTTCTCGACCGGCAGAAAGGCATCGTCGAAATGAAAAATATGGGCCTGCGTGACGATATGTTAATGCGGCTACAGATTATGATGTCACGGCCGGAAGGAATACTGCTGGTTACAGGCCCAACAGGTAGCGGAAAAACAACAACACTGTATTCAATGATTACGGAAATTAACAGCCCTGATATTAATATCATGACACTTGAAGATCCGGTTGAATATCCGTTACCAATGATCAGACAGACATCGGTTAATGAAGCCGCTAAACTCGATTTTGCAACCGGTATCCGTTCAATGATGCGACAGGATCCCGATGTCATATTAATTGGTGAGATTCGAGATCAGGATACCGCAGAGATGGCGATGCGAGCGGCAATGACAGGTCATAAAGTGTTTTCAACACTGCATACAAACTCAGCTATCGGTATATTTCCCCGCTTAATGGATATCGGAATATCGGCAGAAATACTGGCTGGTAATATCATCGGTGTAGTCTCGCAAAGATTAGTACGACAGTTATGCGATCAGTGCAAAAAAGCAAAAACCGTGGACGCAACGGAAAGACAGTTACTTGGCTTTGCTGCTGAGATAGAAACAATATATGAGGCGGAAGGCTGCAGTAGCTGTAACTATATCGGCTATAAGGGCCGATTTGCCCTGATGGAAGTGTTAAGGATGGATGTTGATCTTGACGAAATGATTGTGAATAAAAAGAGCATGAATGAGTTCAGACAGGCGGCGATTGATAAAGGCTTTGTGAGTATTCAGGATGATGCGGCCAGGTGGGTCGCCGACGGGCGCACGAGTATTGACGAAGTCACGCGCGTAATAGACTTCACTGGTCGTCTGATATAGACCGATGGCAAATTTCAAATACAAATCTATAGACGAAGAGGGGCAGCGGGTAAACGGCACGATTGTGGCCGATAATATTGAAGACTTAGATCTGCAATTAAGAAAGGTCAAGCTTGAACTTATCTCTGCAAAGCAAATAGATGAAAATACATTTTTAAAATCGACAGGAATCCGTGCGCTGTCGAGAAAAGAAAAGATAATCTTTACATTTCAGCTCGGCCAGTTACTCAATGCCGGTGTGCCGTTGCTGGAAGGACTGGCTGATTTAAGAGACAGCTTTCCCGAAGTTCATATACAGGCATTATTGTCAGCGTTACTCGAATCAATCGAAGGTGGTGAAAGCCTTTCAGTGGCAATGAATAAATTCCCAGCATCATTTGATAGTGTATATGTAAACCTGATAGAGGTTGGCGAACAGAGTGGTGAACTTGATAAAGTGCTGCAAGAACTGGAAGAAATGCTCAAATGGCAGGATGAGCTGCGCGCACAAACAAAGCAGATCATAATGTATCCGGCGATTATCGGTGGCATTATGATACTTGCTTTTGTAGTGCTAATGATTTCTGTCGTGCCACAAATGCTGTCTTTTATGAGTCAGTTTGACAGCGAGTTACCGTTCTACACGGTTGCTTTACTGGCGGTTTCAGATTTCATGCAAAACTACTGGTATGTTGTACTGATTATGCCGGCAATCGTTATAGTAGCCGTAAAATATGCAGCGCATAAGTCTTACAGTTTTCGATATATACTTGATAAATACAAGCTTAAGCTATGGTTAGTCGGCCCAATTATGCAGAAAATAAAACTGGCCAGATTCAGCAATAATTTTGCACTAATGTATAAAGCGGGCATTACGGTACTTGAGTCGTTAAAAGTCAGTAAAGGACTACTTGGTAATGTTGTGCTGGAACAGGCAATTGATGAAGCACATGAGAAAATATCTGAAGGAGAAATGATATCTGTTGCAATTGCGAATACAAATGTATTCCCGCCATTGGTGGTAAGAATGTTTAAGATTGGTGAAACCAGTGGTGAGCTGGATGTATCACTGAAGAATGTAAAATATTATTTCGATCGTGAAGTTAAAGAAGCACTGGCTACCATAGAGCCTGTATTGCAACCGGCGCTGATATTATTTCTGGCACTGATCCTTATCTGGATACTGGCCGCTGTATTTGGGCCTATTTACGACACAATCGGAACATTAAGGTAGTTATATGCGTCAGGTTTTTTTTATAACAGATGACCGAATGACTGTAATGCTGTGGCAAGGCCTTCATCTGGTGTCGAGATATGCGTTTGAAGACGATCAGTTGGCCGAACTGTCAGAATATCTTGAAAGTAGCAAAGAGATAACAGCATCAGTAGTGATTGACGTCCTGGAAGAAGAAATAACACTCACCAGTATACCGCATGTAAGTGCCCGGGAAAGAAAATTCCTGATAGACAGAGCACTGACTCGCCTGCATCGTGGTACTGAGTTTGCTACAGCGAATATAGTCGGCCGGGATAATAACAGACGTCGTGATGACCGCTTACTTGTATCCGGCATGACATCGAGCCGGCCGTTATTAAAGTGGCTTGATTTACTCAATCAACACAGTGTGCATATTAAGGGTGTCTATTCTCTGCCCTTAATCAGCGGCCATGTGCTTAAAGCACTTAAAATCAGTAAAGGACTTACATTGCTGGTAAGTCGCCAGTCACGAAATTTTATTCGTCAGAGTATATTTAAAGACGGCAGACTGATATATAGCCGGAATATTCCATCATCACAAAACCTGAATATAAAAATGTTTTCTGCCGACCTGAAGAAAACAAAAAAATACCTTGAAAATCAGAAATTAGTTAATGCAGAAGACAGGGTAGATGTACTGGTACTTGCCAGTAATCGTTTCTTTACGCAGCTAGAAGGACTTGATGAGCTCTTGCCCGACATGAATATTTCCTATGTTCGGCACGACAGTATGAAAAGCACATTAGGTATTAAATCTGATTTGAGTATATCCGGTCAGGAAGTGTTCTCGTCACTCTTATTGGGATCAATGACAAAAAATCACTACGGACGTGAAAATGATCTGGCTTGCTATAACAGGAAAATACGCGAGAAATGGATAAACTATTCATCAGTTTTAGCTGCTGTTCTGTTGATATTCGTCACGGCGGTTTTTTATATTGATATAAATGTTATCGAGCAAAAAGTAGACGGAGTTGAAGAACAGCTTAAAATACTAAAGTTACATAATGACAGGCTTGAAAATAATCTGTCTAAGTTACCTGCTAAAGCTGAACAAATGAAACTGTTTGTAAATAATATTGACGATATAGAGCAGGCTGCAAGATCAGGCTTAGACAGCTCACTGATAGTGATCAGCCAGGTGCTGAGTGCGTATGAAAATATTTCACTACAGAGCCTGAGCTGGAGTGTGAACGAGGCTGTTCAGAAGTCTAAAAGTAAAGCAGTAGCTGCTAATAGAAGAAAAAATAAAGTTGCCGGCTCAAAAATAAACCCACAGTCAATCGCTAAAGTTAGTCATGTGGTTGAGCTGACGGCTAGTGTGAATTTAGCTGTTAACACAAATGAACAATCAGCGGAGTTGCTGAATAATTTTATAACCGCCATAAAAAATATAAAATCAGTACATGCTGTTAACGTGACAAAGCATGCAATAAAGTCCGGCTCTACTGAGACAATGACAGGTGTTTTATCAGGCAAAGCGAATGATAAGTCTGAACTCTCGCTCACACTGATTATCGGGGGTGCCGATAATGAAGGCTAGAGCATCTAAATATAATATTCTGTTGGCCAGTTCAGTGGTGGTTATAACAGCGACTGTGATCTGTATTCTTTTTTATCAGAGCTATAACGAAAAATATAACAACTATATGAGCCTTAATAACCAGCTGAAAAGTGAATCAAGGCGATTTACAAGGCTCGACGATATGAGCTCGCTGGTCGCGTTATATGAAGAAAAGTTTAATCAGTATATGCCGGTTAAACAATACGAAGATGAAAACAGACTGTATTTTCTTGATTCGCTGGAGAGGATACGACTGCAACATAAAGTACCCGCGCTCAGTTATTCTATCAGTGCCAGAAAACCTTATGACTATAAAGACGGAATTATTAAGGAAAAAGGTCTCAAGGTATCGGTATCAGATATTGAACTTAAAATGAGCCTGATGCATGAAGGAGATTTATTAGATGTTGTCGCCAGTATAAAACAAATAAAAAAATCTGTTCATATTGTCACGGCCTGCCAGCTAAGTCGAATCGGCTCGGCCGCAGTGAGAGACCGTTCATCAGGACCGAATATTGATGCACTGTGCAATATTAAGTGGTTTACCTTTAAGGTTAGTTAAATGATAAAAGTCACTTTGTTAATTTCTATATTGTGCATAGGCAGTAATGCTGCATTTGCCGAACAAAGTTTACGCCGGTTGTTTTTCTCTCCGGCAGAGCGAGCGTTGATGGATATTAAAGATCAGGTGGTTAAAAAGACACCGCAAGCTAAATCTGCGCCATTGCCACAAACTGAAACGATTGAAGTAAAAGGTTATTTAAAACGCAGCGACCAGCCCGATGTCGTCTGGATTAATTCTAAAAATACACTTAAATCGAACCGGCCCTTGGCTGATGTAAAAGTGCTGGCTGTTCAGCCAGGTGGTAAAGTAAAACTGAATATTCGAGGCAAAGGTGTCGTTAGATTAAAGCCGGCGCAGCTTGTTACGCGTAGCAAGACAGCTATACGAGAAGCGTATGAAAGCAAATAAAACTAAAATACATAAGCTAAAAGCCATCAGACAAAACGGTGCCGCGTTGCTGATTGCCATGGTTGTGCTGGCATCTGTAGCAGCATTTTATTTAATGGGCCAGTTTGGTGCTGTTTCGCAAAAACAAATTCGTCAGGATAATCGGGTTGCCTCATTGGCCGAGGCAAAGAAAGCATTGATTGCCTATGCGGTAAATTATATCGATTCAAATGCAGGAGAAATGGCTTTTTTACCATGTCCAGATCGTAGTGCGGGTGGTTTCAGTGAGGGCATTCAGGACGGGGTTTGTGAAGCTACTAACGTTAATACAATAGGGCGTTTTCCCTGGCGAAGCCTTGATCTGGCTCCACAATATGACGAGACCAATGAGTGTCTCTGGTATGCGGTTTCTGGCTATTATAAATCGAATCCAAAAACGCAAATGTTAAATGAGGATACCAATGGTCTGTTCAGTATTTTTAATGCGCAGGGGAACCTTATTTATGGGAACTCACCAGAGGACAGGGTAGTTGCTGTTATCATTGCACCCAATGTTCCGATACAAGCTCAGGACCGTAGCACCGTTGCTGGCACAGAGCGATGCAAAGGAAATTATACAATTGCCAATTACCTTGACAGGGATGCTGCCACTTTAATAGATAATAGTAATCTGTCTGTCGCTGCCGATACAACGGATGATTTTATTAAAGCGGGAACCAATAGTACTTTTAATGATTTATTGCTTACCATTACGCGTGATGAAATATGGAGCGCGGTAAAGCGCAGGCGTGATTTTACGACCAGCATTCAAACTCTGGCAAATAATATAGCGCAATGCGTCGTCGCCTATGGTAATGACACGCCAGTGGCTGGTCAGCCCAGCTACTTGCCCTGGCCGGCAGAGGTAGATCTGTCGCTGGCAGATTACAGAATTGATGCCAGTTATGTTGATGCGATTCCGTCTACTTCTTTACTGGGGCGGCTGGCTGATGATGTGAGTAACAGCCAGTTGGCACTGGATAGCAACAGTTTCGTCGCTGGAGGGGCGGCCAATCTGAGAGCTTGTAAAAAGCAATGTCAGACAGAGTTTAATGCGTGTAAAAAATCATGCAAAGGCAAAACATGTAATGATGCTTGCCAGATTCAAAGAGATGACTGTAATGCTGCATGTTCAGCAGGTGGCACTCCTGTTCCCACTGCGCGTAAATCAATTGATAACGTCATCACCAGCTGTCTGATTGAGCCGGATCTGACATTATGGAAACACTGGAAAGATCATTTCTTTTATGTGGTGTCGGGTGCATATCAACCGGACTCGGCTGATGCCAGCTGTGCCGGTGCGAATGATTGCGTAACGCTCAATGGTAATGCCACAAAATACCCGGGCATCGTATTTTTTGCCGGAGAAAAGACGGCCACACAATTGCGCAGAGAATCACCGGATGCGGATACCAAGCAGAATATTATTAATTACTTAGAAGGCAATAACGCTGCTAACTACCCTGATGCCGCGGGCAATAAAGACTATGATTCAACGCTGACGTCCGATGTGTTGTATTGTATTTCAGAAGGCCCGCCGTTATCTGCCGCGCCTTGTCCATAAATTAATCAAGAAATTTTGAAAATGAAAAATAATAAGCCATGCGGTTTTACTCTGATAGAAATGTCTATAGTGCTCATTGTCATTAGCCTGATACTGGCAGGTGTGCTGAAAACCGTGGGTGTACAACGTCAGCAATTAAAGCGTGATGAAACACGTCAGCAACTGGAAACAATTCGAGAAGCATTGATTGGTTTTGCATTAACCAGTGGACGACTGCCTTGTCCCGATACAGGTATTGATGGGCTGGAAGATTTTAATGGTGGAGCTTCTGGACCACCACCACAGGATTGTTTAAATGATGAAGGTTGGGTGCCACATGTCGATATTGGTGTAGGAAATAGAGATGCGTGGGGAAGCCGGTTCCGCTATCGAGTTACAGGTACAAACGATGCACCTATTAATAGTTTTACAGATGATCCTATAGCGCCTGCGATATCAAGTTTTAGTGTGGCGGATGTTGGAGATATAACAGTGAATGATGAAGCCGGTAATAGTATCGCCTTAGGGATACCAGCTATAGTAATTTCCTATGGTGAGAATGCAAGGGCGACACCAGTTGGGTGTACAACTGGATTGAGTGCGAGCGAGATTGAAAACTGTGACAATGAGACAACAAGTACAAACTCTACTTTCATCAGTAGTTTCTACAGTAATGTAACTAATCAAGAGTTTGATGATCTCGTTATCTGGATACCCCTGACTATACTCAAAGCCAGAATGATCGAAGCCGCGTTATTACCATAGCAATTTATAGTTATCAGGATTTAACCACCCATGTTTTCATCAATACTCACAATCGCCCGCTACAGTTTATTAGAAGCTGTGCGCGGTAAAATTATCTGGATCGTTACTGCATTATTAATTTTATCGGTATTGCTGGCTATGTTTATCAGTCAAACGGCATTAACAGAAACCCGTGAGTCGCAAGCGGTACTGATGGCAGGTTTTTTGCGATTGACTTCAGTTCTGGTGATGATTTTCTTTGTGGTGTCGAGTATGGCGCGGGACTTTCAGGATAAATCCATTGAATTATTATTTGCCATTTCAATACCGCGTTATCAGGTTTTTCTCGGGAAGTTTGCCGGTTACAGTTTGCTGGCCTTAACAATCGGCATGTTATACGCCACGATACTATTTTTCTATGCCGAAGCTGCAGCGGTACTGATCTGGTCTTTATCACTTTACTGTGAATTATGTATTGTGGCACTGCTGAGTTTAATATTTATCCTGTCGCTAGAAAACGTGGCGCTGAGTTTAATGGCAAGCATTGGTATCTACAGTCTGATGCGGTTTATGCCGGCTATTCAAAGTATGGGTGAAGGGCCATTACAGGAAGGGGTGTTTAATCAGCTTATAAACGGCCTGTTAGATCTGATTGGTTTTTTCTTGCCGCGCTTAGATCACTTTGCACAAAGTGGCTGGCTGCAATCTGCTTCAGCCAGTGGGGTCGATGTTTTAAGTTTTATGATTGAATTTATGCTGTTTGTTATTTTATTTGCTGCCGTTGGCATCATTGACCTGAAACGCAAAGCCATTTGATGAGTAATTTTTTTTCAAAGCATAGCCGGCAGGCCTATAAATTTAACCGTGCGTGGCTGGTGTTACTTGCCGTACTTATTTTGATCCTGCTGTGGCGAGGCTCAGATCAATACAACAGACCACAAATTGTAGCATTGCCTGATGCACCGTCGGCCCCGGTAATGCAATTTATCGCTGCCAGTGATCAGGCATTTGCTTACAGAGTACTCATATTCTGGTTGCAGCAGTTTGATGTGCAGGCGGGACAATATGTTTCTTTTAAACAGATTGATTACAGTAACTTAACCGACTGGCTGAGAGTCATTAATCAACTGGAACCAGCCAGCCAGTACCCTATGTTACTGGCTACCCGTGTGTATTCAAGGGTGGCAGATAGCGATCGTGTAAGGACGATGCTCGATTATGTGTATAAGCAATATCTGGCCGATCCGGTGAAAAACTGGCGCTGGCTGGCTGAAGCGACCATTACGGCGCAACATAAACTTAAAGACCAACCATTAGCACTAAAGTATGCTACCGCATTAGCAGAGCAAACGAGTAAAGAAATACCCTATTGGGCCAAAGATATGCGGTTAATCATTTTAGAAAAAATGGGTGAAATAGAACAGGTAAAACTGCTTGTAGGGGGCTTAATCAGCACGCAAGCCGTTACAGACCTGAACGAAATCCGGTTTTTAAGTGTGTTGATGAGAAGAATTA
>Ga0224506_10000171_pt1 | contig 63715 bp, 50 predicted proteins | sample SF_Jan12_sed_USG_2_FD_169108 | JGI IMG/M metagenome (GOLD analysis project Ga0224506, IMG submission 169108) | Sediment microbial communities from San Francisco Bay, California, United States - SF_Jan12_sed_USGS_8_1 | ecosystem: Environmental > Aquatic > Marine > Sediment | place: USA...
TGTGTTTTTCACGTATAAAACTGATAACCATATTCTGACGGGATTTAATATCCATCCATTCTGATTTTTCATAATCAAACCCCTGCTCTCTATGGCTATCACGCATACGTACAGACAAATGATGGCGCCCGGCAGAAACAATAAATTTTTCATTTACGACAGCCTCCCCATCTCCCGACAAGCCCGAAGGTTTAATCGATTTATTGTATACCTGCTTACCATCCAGCAGCATTTCGAGATAAACTGGTAACCTCTCACGCGGACAATCCATCGCCTGGCGCATGTTGGGTGGGGTATTGGCAATTTCTTCAGCAGTAAACCTTCTGCATTTCTCTTTCAGATTGCCGACATGATTAAATGTCAGACGAATAACCGCCTGATCCGGAGTGGTATGAACATAGACAGGTTCCGTTGAGAAATAACCCAATACTAATGCAAACAGCCCATAGAGTCCCAATTGACCTGTCAACTTAAATACCTTAATCATCACTCTTCACCTACTGAAGAAAGTGTTGTGCGCAAACCTGTTTTGATCGGTTCCATTGATTGCAGACGTTGGCGAAAATCCTTGATTGCCTTATCTAATTCCTTGTTGGGTGTTTTTTCACCCCAGCTTTTTTCAATCCGCTCAACAGGGACACGTTTTCTAAGATAAGGATCTCTTTTCCCTGCCAGACGTTGATCCATCCAGGTCACGCCAAATCGGTGAAAACAACTTTCTTCTGAGCAACCGGTTAAAAACACACCTTCAGCATGATGGCGACTGATGATGTAATCGATGAATGAAGGCGGTAGCATTGAAATACAGGGCAGCTTGATAACGCCAACACCTTCTGACTTCAAACGATTCAAATCTGGACCATGTTCACATCCGAACACAACCACTCTATCCGAACCTTTCAATGGCGCTGTTGCATTGAGCAAATCTTCACGTACTTTGCGTAAAGGAAGATCGGGCAAATCAATCCCGGGTATCAGCTCTGTTCTCTGACGGTAAGGTGTTGATGTCGGACAAGCCCCAACACAAATACCACAACCTGTACACAATGTGGGATCAACAATGGCCTCTTCCTTGTATTTCTGCCCATCGGTGCGTGGCTGCATCACTACAGCGGCATAGGGGCAATCATCAAAACACCGTGTACAGCCATTACAATTATCCAGACTGATTACGGCTGCTGATGGTTTCTTAACCGGCCAAATAAAGGGCAACAAACAGAAAAACACGGTTGGCACCAGCAATAATGACCAAACTGACCCCATAGACCAGTCACCAATGAGCGGATATACAAACAAATAAAACCAGTCCAACCCGACTTCACCGGTCACTGCTGAAAGATCGGTTCTGCCCTGACTGACCGCAGGCTTAACAAAAGAAAGTATCAGTAGCATTGCCATTGTCCCTATTGCCAATCCACGGGGTGGATTAACAATCGGGCGACTAATTCTCAATACATGAAACCAGATACCGAATATCAGAAAAATGGGCAGACCCAGCACATGAATGAAAGCCATCAATGTAAAGAATCTGTCGCTAATGCTTTCCTCTGAAATAAAATTACGTACCATCGGTTCGATAAAAATCGGTAGCCAGTCCATTAATTCAGAGCTGGCAACAGCGACATATTGCGCCAGTTGATCCCACACCAACCAGTAACCGGTAATACCTAACGGAAACACAAACCATATCAACAAAATACCGGACAGCCAGGAATACCAGCGCACACCACTGAAGCGTCCTTTGAAAAACTCGCCTGCTAAATGAATTACCAGTGTGATGACTGCGCCATCAGATGCATATCGATGCAGGCTACGCATCACACCGGCTATATACCATTGTTCATGGGTAATATATTCAACAGAATCATATGCGCCGAATATACTGGTTTCGAAAAAAATAAAGACATAAATACCGCTAACCAGCACAACCCAGAAAAAGAAAATGGTCAGTGCGCCAAGATAATGCAGTGGATTCAAAGCACTGCTAAAAACGCCATTAAATCCTTTCTCAGCGTACTGGAACGCATCTTTGCCTAAAGATAATAATTTCATATGTAATTTAGAATATTAATAACTAAGTAGTTTGCTCAGGATAGCAGGCACACGATCTCAGCAGCCATGATTTATGTCAAGTCAGAACCCGCACGTTTGTTGCGGAAATACTCTCTAATCAAATACCAGAAGCCACCACCGATAATGGTAAACCCGATAAATATACCGATGAATAATGAATAATCAAAATGGTAGGAATCCGTCGCCGGATCGTATGTGGTACAAAACAATTTAACCTTGTTTGTCAGCACTGTCACTGTACTGTCTTCCGGCTTCTCGCCAAAGACCAATTGCTTGAGTGGTTCAACAAAGGCTTGTGTCTTTATCTGTTCACCGTAAACCTGCACATAGACCTTGCCGCCTGTTTTGATAATGGTAGCCTGCGTCATATGATCATATCCTTTAGGTGAACGCTGATAACTGAACCCTAAATCACGTGTCAGCCTTTGCATGGTCTCAGCATCAGTACTCAGGAAATCCCATTTCAGAAGATCAATTTTCTGCTGATTGGCAAACGATGCCATCGCCTCTGGCGTATCAACAGGGGTATCAAAACCTATCGTGAGCACATTGAAGCTCACCTCCCCCAGTGCATTACGCGCTTTTGTTACTGCATCAGCCAGATTACGCGTGATGGTAGGGCAAACATGATAGCAGCTGGTGTAGATCAAACTGATAACCAGTGGCTTGTCGAAATAATCTGATAGCTTGACTCCACGACCGTCACTGGTGTTAAAGCTATAGTTATTTAACTGACGTCCTATTGCGGCCTGACTTAGTTCCAGTGCCTTTTTTTCGTCAAGAACCGGGCTTGAAGATGGTTCATGCTCATGCATATCATGCTGCATGGTCATCGGCTGATGCATTGCATCATGTCCGACCCCTGTTTCTGCAATGGAAACGAAAGGCATGGACAAAAGCATTAGCCAAAAAACTGTTTTAAATGAGAAATAACCAGCTACTTGAACAACCACAATAAAATTCTTCCTGTTTAAAAAAATCGGTATTACGGGGAGGCCTATATTGCCTGAGTTTCAATCCTTTCTACAACACAAATAAAAAAGGGGACATATGTCCCCTTTTTTATTTTCATCCCTGCCTTTTAGCCCATGGGCCAGATAGAGGCGAGATATTTCCAGTTTACTGCGTAGTAAACAACGAACAGCAGCAGGAAGACCAGAGCGAATACGAAGGTACCTGGAGCAACAAAGCCGCCGATACCGATATTGCCATGACCTGCAGGTGCTGCTGCCATCTGCAATGGTGCATTTGGTCCTGTGCTGTATTCATCTGTACCAGCCACTTTCTTGCCAAACAGGATAGAAAGCACGGTAATCAGAATATAGGCAGCACCACCCACAATGGCCACAATACCGCTAATACCGGTAATTGCCATCAAGGTATAAGCCACCGCCGGGAAGTCATAGCCAAAGACAGCGCCACTGAAGGCCATATCCCAATGACGTCGAGCCACACCCATGGTGCCCGCACCCATCATGGCGATTGAGAACACGGACATCCCCAAACCAAACAGGTAAGGCTGCCATTTGGCCAATCCCTTCATCACCAGTTCACGCTTAAACAGAACAGGGATCAGGAAATAGGTCAGCGACATAAAGGCCAGCGTAGTACCCACTACCACCGTGGCATGGAAATGGCCTGGTACGTAGATAGTGTTATGCATTGTGATGTTGATTTGCTCGGTACCCAGTACAACACCTGAGATACCACCAATGAAACCAAAACCAATCAGCGAGATAAACATACCGGAGAAGACCGGGTTACCCCATGGTGCTTTACGAATCCACTCGAACAGCCCCTTGTCAAATCCTTTCTCACGCTGAGCAACCTCAATACTGCCTGGAACAGTCAGACCATGAATCATACTGGCCAGTACAGCAAGGTACATAGCGTAACTGGTATTGAAGATTTTCCACTCTGAACTGATACCCGGATCAGACAACAGATGGTGTGCTGAAGCCAGTTGCAGGAACAGGATATACAGCAGGAAGGCGCCACGACTGACTCTTTCTGACATTGGTCTTGCGCCAAATACAATCGCTGCAATCGCGTACCAGACCGCCACATGGGCAGATACGTTAATCTGTTGTGATGAGTGCCCCATCGCCCACCAGATAACGCGATACATCAATGCGTCAATGTGACCGATGTAACCAATTGACCACAGGAAGGTAGGAATCAAAATGATTGCGCCAGATGCAATGGTAAATATGGCGATAATGGCTGCTGTTAACGCACCAAAGGTGACGAGAGGAATGGACCCTTCGTATGTCCCTTCCGCCTTGGCGACGACCAGCGTACCAAGGAATACAAAACAACCCAGTAATGCACCCACAGCAAACAGAATCAAACCCAGATAGAACTTCGGATTTGCCGGCATTGGCACATAGGATGTCATCATTACACTGGAATCACCACCCATAATGGCCACATTGGTCACAATGGCGCCAATAAACATGAGTATGAATCCGAGCCATGCAATCCTCGGGGTTGCCAGTCTGCACTTCAACAATGTCGATGAAGCAAAATACAGAATGGCCATCTCAAAGAAGATGATCCAGAAAATAAGCATGTTGATGCCGTGTGCGGTTAATGCCTGATAAAACTTGTCAGCTGGAAGAAGATGGAACTCCTGCCAACGAGTCAGTGTTACAAGTAAGGAAAGGACACCCCCGATAAGCAGGATAACGACTGCTACCACCGCATTTAATTTCATCAGCGTTTCTGCTGGTTTGTGAAATAAAAGACCAGTGTTAGGGCATGTTCTGAATAATTGATTATTTGCCATTGTTAAGCTCCTTAGTCTTTCACGTAGATTTTACCGAGCATGTTGTGATGTCCAATGCCGCAGTATTCGTTACAAACGATGGTAAATTCACCTGAAGAATCCGGTGTGATGCTGATTACCATGTCATAGCCTGGTACAACCTGCAGATTAATATTCAGCGGTTGTAGTGAAAAACCATGGTTCCAATCCATTGAGGAAAGATGCAACCGATAGGTCTGATTCTTTTCAAGCTCATAAATTGGCCACCATTCCCAAAGACGACCTATTAAATAAATATCACTGCCTGCCGGAGGAGCAACAACAGGATAATTACGATCCGTTTCATTTCTGACAGTGTATTTATCTATTACTGCTTGTGCCTTGGCTGCATAATCAGCTGAGGAGATACGATAAGCCTCATTAGATAAATTTTGTTTTCCGGCCACATGCCAATACGGCATCATGGCAAACATGATTAAACACCAGACTAATGCCAACACTATCCAGGTACCTTCGACTCGATCTATTGGCTGATTCCACCAGATACGCCGTGAGGGGGGCTGAATTGCACTCATGAGCTTTTCCTCTTTATTTTGGGTTAGTTTTTATACGTTATTATTATTTAGCTATTGGTATGGTTACGATTTCCATTATTCCCCACAGAATATAAAAAACTGTAGGCATAACCACTCCTATAAACAATAACAGGAAGGGATTATCGAGAATTTTTTGCATCACTGGAATGGGTTCATTTTTTTCTTGTTCTTTGTCAGACATAATCTTTCCTCCGTGGGACATAATGTCGCATATATTAAACGTTATTATAAAAACTGTGTCTTGATCTAGGTCAAGCTGAAAAACATTATAACTAACAAAAAGATAGAAAAACGAGTTTTTTGTTTTTGCAATTATATATTAGATTTGGCTAATATGAATCCTCTGCTTTTTTATAATTCTGTTTTTGTGAGCCCGGCACTGCTCACAAGCAATAAACTAGTCTATTTTTGTGCATTATTACAGTATAGAATGTGCAAAATCCGATATTTAACCTTGAATTCTATATAAAAGAACAAAATCATGCTAAAAAAAACCTGCTTTGCCTCTTTTTTACTTCTATTTCTTTCTGCTTGCAACAATGAAACACCTCAAGACATAACACCAGAACCTTTAAATAATGAGTTCAACCGCATTAATGCTGATGGAACTCCGTATACAGGAAGCGGTAATTATTCCTCAGACCCATGGTATTGCGTTTATGACAAACGCACCAAACTTATCTGGGAAGTAAAAACAGGCGCTGATGACATACATAATAAATACCATACCTACACCTGGTTTAATCAGGATCTGGCTAAAAATAACAAGCAACCCGGTGTTGCAGATGGTGGCAAATGCACAGGCTCAAAGTGTGATACCTATTCCTATGTGGATGCTGTGAATGAGAAAGGACTATGTGGTTTCAAAGATTGGCGTCTACCGAAGCGTGTTGAATTGGGCACGATTGTTAATCGCGCTTTTTCCAAAACCGGTGCCACAATTAATCCCGAGTTTTTCCCTAATACACATCCCAAGGAATACTGGACTGATGAATCCTATACTTATCACTATGTGGGAGCATGGGCATGGGATTTTTCATTCGGCTATGATCGTGTTGACTGGAAAAAAGAACCCAAGTACATCAGGCTGGTGCGCAGTGATCCTGAGCCAGCAGAACCGGAAAAACCATAATTGGTTTATCGCTGGACTGTTTTTTGATAAGTCCAGACAGCTGTCATCATATTTGCCCAAAGCAGTAACATGGAGGCGGCAAACAGCGTGACAGCAGGATAAAACAATAGCTCAGGATAAAATACTGTTCCTGCCAATCCCGTAATAGAACCAAGATGCAGCCAGTATTGAATCCACATTCTTCTGCCTCTAATAATCTCTTTCATATTAGGCAGCACGCCAGGGGTGGTTTGTTTTGCCTGCAAATGGAACCAGACAAGGAAAGGCATAATTTTATATAACATGCCATTAATAACCGATTGCATAACACCTGAGATAACTACAATTCCGATAACCAGTTCAAGTAAATAATACTCCCCCGTTTCAGGTGAAATAATATTTACTGCCGTCAATACAATACCCAGAATTGCTGACACCATGGCTAGTTGCCAAAAGCTGACAGTGACATCAGGTATTTTCCTCCTTCTCTGTTTTTGTAATATCAAGGTATTAATCGAATATAACCCGGTCAGTAATAAAATCAGTAACCCAGAGAGATAATAAATCATATTTTTCCCATCGAGATATTGATGAAAATAAGTGACCAGCGACCAAAGCACTAATAGATATACCAATGATATGGGCAACCATTGCCGTATCCAGATTGGGTATTGCGGGGTTATCTGGAACATTGGTACAACCTGAAAAGAAACCCCGATTATTAACAATCCGGTCCATCCAACCAACCCCCAGCCCAGATGAATCGTGGCAAACAGGTGTTTGGCGACTCCTCCATGCGCGCCAAAAATAGCTACCATCACAACACCCATTGCAACAGTGACAGCAAGTGAAATAACGGCCAGCTTTATTGCTCTGGAAGCGCTTGTCCTGACACCGGATGTAAACATGGTGTGCAGGACCACGACAATAAAGACTGAAAATGCCAGCCCCAGAAACGTAGCTGCACTATTAAATAAAATATCTTTTCTGAACAGAAAAGCACTGCCTAGAAAAACAACGCCCGGTACATATAGACCAAATACAATATTACTTACAAGGCGTGACTTCGGAATGATTGTGCCAATTACTACAGGCAGGATTTGCATCATGGCACCTATCATTGTCATGGTAGAAAATCCCAATACCATAAAATGAACAGCGGAGACTGCTTCAGGTGTCCAGCGAGAATCCATCGATTCCGGGCCAGCAAACAACAACACCATCGCAGCAACAAAACCAAATACCGGTGCCATCAGAAAAAAACGAAATGGAATACTGATGGGGGGGGCCTGTTCAAAAGATAACTTGGGGGTATCCTTCGCCTCTGCCTTTTTCTTTTTTATGTCCCACGCCTGTTTTATCAAGGCCTGACAACGAGTATCTGCTTCCTGATCTGTTTTTTTCCAGATCAGAACTTCAAAGGCAGGTTCTTTAGTTCTGAATGTATGAAATGCATAACCGCGCTTTTCCAGTAGCGGATACAGAAGCTCCGGGTTGCGGCGATGAAGAAGACGAATATATTGCCCTGCCTGTAACTCATCCAGTGCAGACAATGCTTTTTGCAATGGCTCCGGCGGTTCTAACTGGCTTACATCAAGAAGATACTCGTGCTCAGCCATGGCCGTTTTTTTTGTTTAATCCAGACTGGTTACTTCGGAAACTAATGTGTCAGCGTTTGCATCAAGTGCCCTATCCATCATTGGATAAAGTATCTGTTCTTCTTTCATATTATGCTGCTGCATTAAAACCAGCAGTGTTTCGGAGTTTCCCAGATAGCCGTCCTTATCCCTTGCTGCACATGCTGATTTCAGGTTTTGGGTAAGGGCTTTCATTTGCTCATGTTCCATGCGCATCATTTGTGTAGGACCACCTGTTTGACCTGTTTCAGTTTCAAATGCGGGGAAAAGGATGTCTTCTTCTCTGCGCAGATGCAGTATCAAGGCATTCTCAAATTGATCAAACAACGCTGCTGCTTCGTCCCATTTTCCTTGTGCTACTGCATTTTCAGCAGAAGCAAAATAGCCGTCACATTCCTGATGATGTTGTGTCATTAATTCACTGATTGCCACGGCCATATCCATACCCTCTCCTTTAATATTTTTACCTGAATAAAGAAAATCCGCCCAGCTGATTACGAGCGGATAAAGAGACACTATTTAGCAATACCTGACCTTGACAATCATTGATCAATATCAAGTCTGATCCCTTTCTGATAATGCGGATAATTTATTTTCTTAGCTTATGGGTCAATACCAGCGAAATTGTGAGCAAGAGAATCGCTCCCCCCTGATGTGCCACACCTAATGCAACAGGCACAACCAGCACAAGGGTGCTGATGCCGAGCGTTATCTGAATCATCATCATCAAAAGCAATAAATGCGATGCAAGACGCAATCCCGGTGTCACTGCCTTGTTAAAAATGCGGAACCATAAAATCAGGATCAGCACAATCACGGCATAGGCAATCATCCGGTGATTAAACTGAATAGTGGCCAGATTTTCAAACAAGTTCATATACCATGGCTCCATTGCAAACATACCCGGCGGTATGAAATATTCATACATTAACGGGAACGTATTAAAGACGTAGCCTGCCCTTGTCCCTGCAACAAAACCACCACTTAATATCATGATGATAATAACAGTGGTAACAACCAGTGCCAGTTTCCGGAAATGATCAACTTCATGTAGAGTCACTCGTCTGGCACTGTTTTCCAATAAGCCAAGTGCAACCCACAAAATATATCCATAGATAAGAACTGCGGCACCAAGATGTGCAGTTAATCTGTATTGACTGACGCGCGGATTATCAACAAGGCCGCTCTTGACCATATACCAACCTAACAATCCTTGCAGACCACCGAGCAAAAACATGGTGATTAGTTTTGGTATGAGTTCACGTTTTATTTTTTTCAGTGCAAGAAAGATCAAAAACGGTATCAAAAAAACTATACCAATGGTTCTACCCAATAGACGGTGACCATATTCATACCAGAAAATAGATTTGAATTCATCCAGACTCATTCCCTTGTTAACTTTCTTGTATTCCGGGAAATTTTTGTATTTTGAAAATGTCTCCTGCCAGCTTTCCTCTGTCAATGGAGGGATCGCACCCATGATCGGCTTCCAGTCAACCATAGAAAGTCCTGAACCGGTTAAGCGGGTAGCACCACCAAGAATCACCATGGAAAAAATCAGTCCACAGCAAACCAGCAGCCAGATGGCGAGTTGACGATTGTTTTTTTGTTCTTGTGTAATCAATTCTTTAACCCTTTACTCTTTTTCCTCAAGCTTGGCCCATGTATCGCGCAATGTCACTGTCCGGTTAAATACCGCTTTCCCATCACGCAGGTGTTCAGTATCTACACAAAAATACCCTTCCCGTTCAAACTGGAACACCTCTCCTGATTTTGCCTCGCCTAAAGCAGGTTCAATCATGCATTGAGTCAATGTTAGTAGTGAATCCGGATTCAGATGATCATGGTAGTCACCCTCTGTACTGTCCGGGTTCGGGTGATTAAACAGGCGATCATATAAACGCACCTCGGCAGGAATTGCATGTTCTACAGACACCCAGTGAATCACGCCCTTTACCTTGCGCCCTTCCGGATTGTGTCCCAATGTATCTGCATCATAACTGCAATGTAGTTCGATGATTTCACCTTGTGCATCTTTAATTACTTCGTCACAACGGATCACATAGGCATTTCTCAATCGCACTTCCTTACCAAACACCAGTCGCTTGAATTTTTTATTCGCCTCTTCCCGGAAATCTTCTCTATCAATATAGACTTCTCTTGTGAACAGCAATTTGCGTGAGCCCATGTCCGGGTTTTGCGGATGGTTGGCTGACTCCACTTCTTCGCTCTGACCTTCCGGGTAATTGGTGATTACAATCTTGAGTGGATTTAACACTGCCATGCGGCGCGGCGCTGTTTCATTCAAGTCCTCACGTATACAACTTTCCAGCACACCCATCTCGATACAGTTATCTGACTTGGTCACCCCGATACGATCACAAAACTCACGAATTGAAGCCGGTGAAAAACCACGGCGGCGCAGACCAGCAATTGTCGGCATACGTGGATCATCCCAGCCTTCCACATGACCTTCTTCGACTAATGCCGTTAATTTGCGTTTACTGGTAACCGTGTACTCCAGATTCAGGCGCGAGAATTCAATCTGCTGTGGATGATGTTCAGTTTGTAATTCATTCAGAAACCAGTCATACAACGGGCGATGATCTTCAAACTCCAGTGTACATATTGAATGGGTGATACCTTCAATCGCATCTGAAATACAATGAGTGAAATCATACATCGGATAAATACACCATGCCTCACCAGTCTGGTGATGAATTACGCCATGACGAATACGATAAATAGTAGGATCACGTAAATTAATATTTGGTGAGGCCATGTCGATTTTGGCACGCAACACCTTTTCGCCGTCCTTGAATTCACCGGCACGCATACGTGCGAACAGATCCAGATTTTCATCGACTGAACGATCACGATAAGGACTGTCCTTGCCCGGCGCAGTCAATGTGCCACGGTATTCCCGAATTTGCTCGGCATTCAGGTCGCAGACATAGGCCTTGCCTTTCTTTATCAGTTGTACTGCATAATCATTCAGTTGCTCAAAATAATCTGACGCAAAATAGAGTCGCTCATCCCAATCAAAACCCAGCCACTTCACGTCTGTCTTGATGGCATCAACAAACTCCACGTTTTCCTTGTGCGGGTTGGTGTCATCAAAACGTAAATTACAGGTACCTTTATAGTCTTTTGCAATACCAAAATTCAGACAAATTGACTTGGCATGGCCAATATGCAAATAGCCATTTGGCTCCGGTGGGAAACGGGTCGCCACCCTGCCCTTGTTTTTATTCGCTTTGAGATCGTCATCAATAATGTGACGAATAAAGTTGCTCGGTTTTTCTGTTTCGCTCATTGTTATTGTTGTTCTCTAGCTTCTATATAGGCCAAGGCCATATCAATACGACGCAATGTTGCTTCTTTTCCTACCAGAAAAAGTGTCTCATCAATCCCCGGTGTAGCAGCACGGCCTGAAACAGCAACGCGTAAAGGCTGTGCGACTTTGCCCATTTTCAGATCCAGACTCTCGGCGACATCATCGACTGCCTGTTTTAATCTTTCAGGCGACCAGTCATCCAACGCTTGCAAAGCTTCTTTTATCTTGAGCAAGGGTTCTTTAGCAACCGGGCGTAAATTCTTCTTGGCCGCATTCTCATCGAATGCATCATAGTCTTTATAAAAGAACTCACTGATCTCGGCCATCTCAACCAGCGTCTTGGCACGTTCCTGTTGCACCCTTGCAACCTCCACCAGATCAGGACCCGTTGCCGGATCAATGCCCCGGTTACCCATATGCGGACTCAGTAAATGCGCTATTCGATCCGGCTTGTCTTCCTTTATATAGTGCTGGTTTAACCAAAGCAATTTTTCGGTGTTAAAACTCGACGCCGCCTTATTCACATCTTTAATATCAAAGAGCTCAATCATTTCATCTATAGAAAAGATTTCCTGATCGCCGTGTGACCAGCCCAAACGAACCAGATAATTCAGCAACGCTTCCGGCAACACACCTTGATTGTGATATTCCATTACGCTCACAGCACCATGACGTTTGGAAAGGCGTGAACCATCATCACCCAAAATCATCGGCAAGTGCGCATAGACAGGCAGATCCTTGCCGAGCGCACGCAGAATATTGATCTGGCGTGGTGTATTGTTAATGTGGTCATCACCACGGATTACATGGGTAATACCCATGTCAGCATCATCTACCACGACGGTAAGGTTATAGGTTGGTGAACCATCAGTACGACGAATAATCAGGTCATCCAGCTCTTCATTATTAAAGGCAACGTTACCACGCACCATGTCATCAAACACGACGGTGCCGGTTGGAGGATTCAGAAAACGGATTACATGCGGTTCATCGGGTGAAATAGCCTTACCACGACAATGACCATCATAGCGGGGCTTCACCTTGTTCTTCATCTGCTCTTCGCGTAGGGCATCCAGACGCTCCCTGGAGCAGTTACAGCGATAGGCCTTACCTTCGCCTAGAAGCTGGTCAATAATTTCATTATAACGATCAAAATGATGGGTCTGGTAAAACGGACCCTCGTCATATTCTAGTCCAAGCCAGGTCATGCCCTCAAGGATGGCGTTGATAGACTCCTCGGTCGAGCGCTCCAGGTCAGTGTCTTCAATACGCAGGACAAACTTACCCCCGTGCTTGCGTGCATACAGCCAAGAAAACAGTGCCGTGCGGGCACCACCTACGTGGAGATAACCGGTTGGACTCGGGGCAAAACGGGTTTTTATAGTCATTCTGTAATCATTGCCCTTCAGGGCTTCTGCTTTCACTAAAAGACCAGAATTTTAAAGCACTTGGGGGGAAAATGGCAGGTATTTTCTTGTCATAAAAAACGGCGACCGAAGTCGCCGTTTTATTAGATTAGCCTGTAATTTAATTATTTACGTCTAGCCAATCCTGCCAAACCAATCAAACCAGAACCAAACAACCAGATCGCCGCCGGAACAGGCACAGGTGAAGCTGAAAGGATTTGAGTATTCCATGCCTCTACATAAGGGATGCCTTGAAAATCAGCCCATTCCGCCCCAAAAATATTAATAGAAACATATGTGGCAGTATAATCATCTATACCATCACCATTAATGTCCCCCACATTGGCAACTGGTGTTCCATTCATGTTGCCAACAGAAAGATGAGAAACATTTCCTGTTGTAAAATTACCTGAAAAAGGCAGGTTTGCAGGAAAGGTGGGGATTCCTCCTAGACTGGCAAAACGTGTTGCCAAATTTAAAGTTGTCTCAGAAGCATTTGTTGTACCATTGGAACCTGAAAAATCTGTCATGTCTTGACAAAGATCACCCATAATAGTGCCGCCAATACAATCTACCTGGAAACTGGTAAAACCAATCTCTCCCCCAGCAACTGTCATACCAATTTCTCCAGAATTGCCATTGCCGTAATTGGCAGGTTCTATAATATGATCCCCTACAAGATCAAAAGCCCCGCCAGATAACAAATTAATATCATCCCACAACCCAAGAGACTGACCAACGCTTGGCAATTCATATGAAAATGAGGTGTTGTATGCGCCATCGATCCCCACATCTGATATTAATGGATAACCCAAAAATTCAGGCGTGCTATTGATTGTCAAAATATAACTTCCATCCGCAATCGCGACCGCCGATGCTGTTGAAACCCAACCTGACGCTGAAAATGCAGTCAGCACACCCAAACCTAATAATGTTTTATTAAATTTCATAACTCCCCTCCCTTTATATTTATACTTGATTACTACTAAAATAAATTTCCGTTTGTATTTTTTAATTTTTATATCGCGCTAGCCCCAACAAACCCACAAGACCAGAACCGAATAACCAGACTGCGGCTGGAACAGGAACGGGTGAAGCTGAAAGAATTTGGGTATTCCAAACCTCAATAATTGGAGTCCCGTTAAAATCTCCCCATTCAGGAGTAAATGCACCCGCTGATACAAATGTTGCGGTGTAATCATCTATTCCATCGCCATCCAAATCTCCTGCATTGGCAACGGGCGTTCCGTTAACAGTACCCGCAATGTTTGTCGATGAGCCGGTTGTGAATGTATTAAACCCCCACTGTTTATCTGTAAACACAGGAAAAACAGACATCGCAGCCTGACGCCCACTGAAATCAAGGCTGGTCTCACCAAAGGTTGTTGTACCACTTAGTATGGAAGCATCGTATGCATACTGGGCAATAGTTCCGCAACATGTATTCCCAATGGAATCCACCTGGAAACTGGTCACGCTAATGTTGCCACCTGACACAACTATCCCGATCTCTCCTGCATTACCATTGCCAGCAATAGTCGTATGACCAAACACATCGGAAAGTGCTTCATCAAACATCCCATTAGACGTCCCTGTTGCTGGAAGAAGACCAACAGTTAAAGAGGTGTTCCACGCTCCATCAGTGCCGACATCTGCCACTGTTGGATAGCCTAAATCAGAAAGGTCCGGTGAAATATTAATTACCAATGTATAACTTCCATCTGCAATCGCTACTGCAGATGCTGTTGTCATTGCCCCAGATAATGCAAGCAAACCCGCAACACCTAAAACCACTCCGGTTTTCTTTTCCATCTTCCTGCTCCCCACATTAGTTTATTATCAATAACTGATAACACATTTAGCCCAAGTCCAAATCAGTCTATCAAAGATTTATTCATATATGTATGTTTTTTTGATTGCGCAAAATAAAAAAACAGTCATAGCTGTTTTCTAAACAACAAAAAGCCCTTCAAGGAACAGTGTTCTCTATTCCTTGAAGGGCTTTATTTTTTATTAGCTTTTTATTTCAAAATCAGAATGGCTATATTCGATACCTGGCTAACAATAATTATTTTTATGCTTTGCGGCGACGAGCAATACCGGCAAGACCTAACAGACCTGAACCAAACAACCATAAAGCGGCTGGTACGGGTACCGCAGATACAATCTCAACATTCCATACTTCAAAATATGGCATAGGATAAACATCCCCCCACTCAGGTCCAAACTCACCTGCCGACTTGAATACTGCCGTATAATCATCGACACCATCACCATTAATATCACCAACATTAGCCACCGCTACACCTGTATCCGAACCAATTAAATTGCTCGCGGTAGTACCGGTAGTAAAAGGTGCATAATCCCATTTTTTATCTGTTATTCCATATGCACTCATTGATGCTACACGACCAGTTAAATCAAAACTTGTAGTGGATGCATTAGTAATCCCGCTCATCATGCTTGTATCATTCGTGCTCTGAGAAAAATCACCTCCAGCTGTATCTAAAACAGGATCTACCTGAAAACTGGTAAATGAGATGGTACCACCTGAAATAGTGAGACCAAGTTTGCCTGCCACACCATCACATGCGATATCTCCCGGCAAACAAATACCAACTTCCGCTTCTGTAAAATAATTTGAACCTGAACTTCCTGGAAGCGCATTAAAGGCAATCTGGCTATCGTTACTCGTATAATCAGGTAAAACCGGCAAACCTGGTGGCAGCACATAAGGCAGAATGTTCATTTGATAATTGCCATCAGCAATGGCCACTGCTGATGCGGTTGTTGTGATTGCCGAACTTGTAAATATGGAAAGTGCTATTAATCCTGTAATCCAGTTTTTCATTTAAAGCTCTCCTTATATTGCATCCAAAACCTATAATTCATCAAGCCCAAACCAGAATTATTATTTTTATTTATTATAAAAAACGGGGATACACATTAATGCGCATCCCCGTTCTATCCGTTTTAGTCTTTTAGTTCCACAAGAATCCTTACTTGTGATTGACTACATATTACTTACGCTTTGCGGCGACGAGCAATACCAGCCAGACCTACTAGACCAGAACCGAACAACCATACTGCAGCTGGAACTGGAACAGGTGAAGACATGATGTCAACTTTCAGTACTTCAACATAAGCAGCACCGTTGAAATCACCCCATTCTGCACCAACATTACCGCCTGAAACGAAAGTAGCAGTGTAGTCATCAAGGCCATCACCATTTACGTCACCAACGTTTGCAACAGCTGTACCGTTGTTAGTTACACCATTAGCAGTTGAAGCACCTGTGGTGAAGGTTCCATAATCCCAAGGATTATCAAACATTGGCATACCGCTGATTGCGCCCAAAAGACCAGTCAGAGTGAATGATGTTTCACCTGCAGTTGATGTACCAGACATCGCGCTTGTATCGCTTGCATACTTAATGAAAGTACCACCCGCTGTTGAATAAATAGCATCAAACTGTACGCTTGTGAATGCAATATCACCCATAGCATCAACAGTCATAGCAAGAGAGCCGGCCATACCGTCACCACCAATACCTACATTTATGCCTTGAACAGTAGTAGGACCAGTATCAGTCATGCGCTGTGAAACACCAGTTGTAGGTGTTGGGTCAAATGTGAAAGTTGAGTTCCAGTTACCATCTGTACCAGCATCAGCAATAGTACAAAGACCAAGGTAACAAGGTGTTTCTTGAATTTCCATTGAGTAACTACCTGTAGCGATTTGTACCGCTGAAGCAGATGTTGCAAGCGCAGCAGCACCGAATGCTGTTGCCAAAGATAAAGCTATTTTAGACTTCTTCATATATCTTACTCCTCCAAAATTTAACTTCTTTCATTATTTCTTGAATATATTCAAGAATCATCCAGGTTCATTTAGATACCCTAAACTCCCCCTAACTAAATGATCCACTAATCCTCATGAATTAGTACTTAACCTTTTAGCAAGACTCGTGCCATCAATGATTTTTTATCATTTTTCATAGGGTTATGATTGAGTATTGGTGAACTCAGTTTAAATTATCTCAAAAGTGTAAAATTTATTGACAAAATCAGGTTGTGAAACAGCACTTATATATTATTTGTCAATAAAAACAATAAGTTATGCAGGCCAGACTCTATAAATATATACGTCTATTGATTAACCTACTCTCTGCCTCAATGTCACAAAAATCAATTAATTCATTATTAATCAATACGTTACAAAAGGATTGGGTGTAAAAATTTCTGACACCTATATAAGTTTTTTATAATAAGCTTATCGTTATTTAAGCTATCGAGGTTGGTATTTTTCTCCCATATTATTCAGAGATTGTGGGAAACACAGAAAACTTAAAATAAATTTAGAGCATATTGATATTGTTCAGACAATATAAAGGTCTTGATTGGATTTCTTAGGGGGTAACGATATTAAACACGCCTTTTGCCATGCTTGCAAAAATCAGGTATCCAGTTACGTAGACAAATAATACATTGTATATTCATATTGGATTCTGCGATAATGCACGGCACTGCGGAGTTCTATAAAAACAATATTTTGCAATACATAATTTAACAGAAAAAAATAACTGGCTTTTAAGCTTCCACAGTAAAACAACAAATTTTTAGTCTGGGGTCTGTTCTCAAATCATACTGGGGACATTAAGGGGGAAATAAATATCATGAGATCCACTCATCGTTCTTATCTGACAAACATATTATTGTCATTCGTTTTGCTATTTACTGCATCTGTCCATGCATCAAATGGTATGTTTCAAATAGGCTTTGGCCATAAATCCAAATCTATGGGTGGCACAGCTGTTGCTCAAGCTCTGGATTCACTCGCTGCTGGTGCTAACCCAGCCGCCATGGTGCATGTTGGCAATCGTTATGATATCGGTGTCGAACTTTTCGTGCCTAAACGATCGGTTTATATGAAAGATGCGGCACCTGACGCTTTGACCACTGGCCCAAATAATGATCCAAGAAATGGAACATGGGATAGCCGTCATAATTTATTTCCAGTCCCTAACATGGGTTTTAATGTGATGTTGAGTGACAGACTGTCATTTGGTGCGTCAGTCATTGGGGCCGGGATGGGCACAGCATACGGTTACAACTTTTTTGACGTAGGTCCTGCGGAAGGCGATGAGAATAGTACTGTTGGTATAGAGCTATTTCAAGTGCAAATATTACCCACATTTGCATATAAATATAATGATACCCATTCTTTCGGCATTTCACCGATTTTTGGAATGCAACGATTCTCTGCTCGCGGACTGGGTGAGTTTGGAGATTTCTTTTTCTCGGAAACGCCTAGCCAAATGACTGATCGCGGTCAAGACTGGGCGTTTGGTTATGGTATTAAATTAGGCTGGCAAGGTCGATTTCTTGAAAATGATGCTTTGACTCTTGGAGCCACTGTAAATTCTGAAGTCTACATGGAAAAATTCAGAAAATACCAAGGGCTTATTGCAAATGGGGGTGAATTAAATATCCCTGCACATTATGCTATTGGTATTGCTTATAATGTAAATAAAAAATTCATGGCCACAATGGATGTACAAAGGGTTTTATATAGCACTGTCCCTGCCATTAGCAACCCACACCCTGGTAATAATTGTTGGGGGGGCACTGGTATTGGTGCCACATGTACCTTGGTGGCCCCAACAGGCGAGGACAGAATAGGTGGAGAAACAGGTTTAGGTTTTGGCTGGACCGATCAAACCATTTATAAGTTGGGATTTGCCTTCAAGGCAAATAGCAAGTGGACATATCGTTTCGGACTTAATTATGGAGAATCGCCTATTCCGGACCATCAAATCCTGTTTAATACCATTGCTCCTGCTGTAGTTGAAAAACACGTTACATTAGGCTTTACCTATACCCCTGACAAGGATACCGAGATTAACTTTATGTTTATGCATGCTTTAGAAAACCGACAGGAATGCCGGGCTACTGACAGGGATGATATCCCCGCTGATGTAGTGGCAGGCGGATTGGGCGCTGAGCTTGCTTATCTTCAAGCTAATCCAGGATGTAGAACTTATTTCACGCCTAACTCGTTTACCAATGGAGAATCAGGTTCTGTCGCCGCCGAGATGGTTCAATATTCAATGGGTATAAGCTACTCAAAGAAATTTAATTGGTAATATAATTTGTATATTCCTCGGCGAAAGCCGGGGAATATAATATTTTGCTACTGAATTGAATTCGACCCCTTCCGGATAAACTCCCAAACATGGGATACCCTCTGGCATTTTAAAATACTTACTTCTCACGAATAAATATTTACACCCATTATTGATTACAAAATAAATACGGATTTTTATGTATGTGTGTCTGGGAAGGAGTAATTGCTCAGAGGCTCCATACATTCAGGTTCTACTGCTGAAGCTCAGACAAAGCCTCTTTAGCATCCTTTATATTGGCAAACTTTCCGATTTCTATCGCTTTTTTCAGGTGTTTCTTTGCTAGTTCTGATTTTCCCAACTTGAAATAGGACATGCCTAAATGATAGCGAAATATGGCAACATCCGGCATCTTGCCAACGACAGGTGCTAATATTTTAACTGCCTCCTCATATTTACCCAGTTTATAGTTAACCCATCCAAACGTATCAATAAACATTGGATCTTTTGAAGAACCTAATCTTGAAGCCAACTTGAATGCGCGCTTTAAATTCTCATCGTCAACCCTGTGTTCAACCAACAATGATGCCAGATTATTTGTTGCCAGCACATTAGATGGCGCAACCTTCAGGATTTGCTCGTAATACCCTATTGCATTATCAAACTCCTGTTGCCCCTCATGTAGCATGGCCAAACGGTGCAAAAGACGAACATCTTTGGGTAAATGCTTGAGAGCCAGTTTATATGTGCTTATAGCGCCTTCAATATTGTTCTGTGCAATGCGCACATTTACCAGCTGTATATAGGCATCTGCAGTTTTGGGGGTCAATTTAACCTGCTTATCAAACTCCATCTCTGCTTTATTCAGTTTGTTTTGATTCTGGTAAAGCACTCCTAATAAACTGTGAGCGGTCGGGTGATTGGGGGACTCTTTAATAATGCCCTCAAGCTTCGCTTGAGCACCTGATATATCTTTGGCAGCAATATATGCACTTACTAATTGCGCAAGCAAATTTATGTTTTCTGATCGCGTGTAGGCTTCATTAAAAGCATCTATGGCAGATGTGTAATCCTTTTTTGCCAAAAAAACCATCCCCAAAAATCGATGGGCCATTTTTGTCTCAGGGTTGTTTTCTATTATCTTTCTTAATATGGCCTCAGCTTTAGGTGTATCTCCCGTTTTGAGTTGCAGATCTATAAGCTCAGCCAATAAATCTTTAGACTCGGGGTTGCGTTTAAAAGCCTCTTCAAATTCTGACTTTGCTCTGTTTTGTTTTTTTTGTGCTTTATAAATACGCCCCATTCTAAAATAAGGATCACTACTTTTCGGATCAACTTTTTTTAGCCTATTCAAAACCTGTATTGCTTGCGGAATTTTGTTATCCCTTGCCAGCATGCTTGACTTCATCGTCAAAGCATCAATATTATCAGGCTCAATTTTCAAAGCCTTATCAATATATTTGTATATATTTTCTTTTTCCCTTGTGACAATAAAATAGCGTGCCAGCCGCAATAATGCATCAACATTTTTTGGTGTAAGATCTGCAACCTTTATGAGGTTTTCATAAGCCAACTTCATCTCGTCTTCTGCAAGATATGCTTCCGCGATCAAATTTAACACATCAATTCTTTCTGGCTGCGTTTTTAATATTGTGCGAAAAGCTGCAATTGCTTCTGTATTATTTTTATTCTGCAATGCCATTTTACCTTTTAAAGTCAGCGCGTCATGATCGTTGGGGCTTTCATCAAGAACTTCGGATATAAGGCGGCTAGCTTCTTGGGCTTGAGAACGAGCCATATATATCCTGGCTGCCTCAATGCGCGCCTTGAGTCCGGCAGGACTAAACTTCCACTTCTCAATAACACCCTCAAAGAGGTCTAGAGCATTATCTTCACGGTTTTCTCTAGCATATACATTTGCCAATACAAATATTAATTTCGGCTCTTCTGGCAACTTTGAGATTGATAACTTTAATCTTTTAATTCCTTCTTCTCCCCCTTTATGAGTACCAATATAATCAGCCAAAACAAGATGCCTCTCTACATCTAGCGGTTCTGCTACGACCGCATCCTGCAACACCTTTATCGCCTCATCTTTTTTATCTATTTGAGTATAATGCTTTGATAAAATCACTCGGTAATCAAACACATCCGACTTTATCTCTATTACTTTTTCCAATGTTTTAATTGCGTTATCCATTTGATTATAACGCTGATAAAAATGCACTAACGCCAAACGAATTGAAATGTTTTCAGGGGATAATAAAACTCCTTTTTTCAATACCTGCTCTTCTTTTTTAACCAGTTTTTGCTGAGCATAAATCTCTGAAAGCAAAATCACGGCGTTTTCATTACCCCCTTTTGAAAGAACTTCCTCCAGAATTTTAATTGCTTCTTTTGTTTTTTCATTACGAAAATTGAAGGCAGCCTTCAGAACTAGTCCACCAACATAACTTGGATCTCGTTGAAGAATTTCATCCACCTGTTTTTGAACTTCTTTCAGGGTTTCTTTTGCCCTTTCAGCATCTCCGGCTTTTTTTTGCTCATCTGCAACTAAATAAAAATACCAGCCCAGGCTTTCACGCGTTTTCAGCAACCCTGGATCAAGTTCTAATGCGCTATTGTAACTGCCGAGCGCCTTTCCCCAATCCCGCTTATACTCAGCAATCTCACCCAGATAGTGATATGCCTCTGCAGTTTTGGGATCAATTTGTAATACATTTTTGAATTCAATTTGTGCTTTATCATAGTTTTCTTCGGCAAGGTACTGTTTCCCTTTTCCAAGATACTCCTTAACGGTCTTTTCCGTATTACCACAGGCGGAAACAACCAGCATTATTACTAAAACGAAGGATGTTCTCATTAATAAAGATTTAACTAAAACCATATTTTTGCCCACAATAGATTCTGGAGTGACTGCTTGTGCGTCAGAAGCATATTATATAGCACAATCATAGCAAATGAATGCGCTGGACCTGACACTAAAAGCAGGTATTTTAGACGAGTAGCGGGGGATTAATGAAGTGCTCGCATGTGGACTAAAGAACAACATAGCATGCCAACATTTTTATTTTAATCTACTGGACACACGACACACTTACTATTAATCCAGTCCACAGGTTATTTGTTTTTTGTTGTAAGTTGGCAAGATGTTCCCCCCTTACTGATAGTCGAGACAAGGACATATTTAATTAAAAAAGGGAGCTAATAAATTAGCTCCCTTTCTTTTCGCCTGGAAAAAACCAGTCTCGTCTTAGGCGGCTTTTCTTCTACCAGCCCACACAAGGCCTATCAAGCCCGAACCAAATAACCATACAGCTGCAGGCACAGGAACTGGAACTGGAGCAAGGCTAGTATACTGAACTTCATGCTCAGAAAAGTCTTCAGCTGTGAAGGTAACTATACGCTCACCATCCGCACGCATCATGAATCCTTTTCCACCGAAGCTGTTAACCTTCCAGACTGCACCTGGGGTGCCTTCTGGAACGACAGTTGCCAACCATTTCTTGGTTATGGGGTCACGAACCGGGTTACCAAATTCATCATAGGAATCGGCAGATAACCATACACCCAGAGGGATAACGTCTGCGCCTAAAAACGACACCCTATTATTATATGCATGATCCAATGCCGGGTTATCATTAACAATGACTTCACCATTTTCATCCAGTGGATTGGCTAAAGGGTTTGTGTTATTGATAGTAGCATGACCTTCAAAGGTGTCTCTTGTTAATCCATTCAGCTCAGTTTCCATGTAGTAACTTCCATAACTTCGCATAATAAGACCAGGAACAATCTGAGAGACGGGTTCAGCTGTACTTGCATCCCCATCGACATAATAAACATCAAAAACAACATCGAATGTTATTTGCCCTGCCATGATTGCTGTACCACTCGCATCATCAGCTAAAACTGAGCCACACCAGCCTTTACCATCAGAAATACCGTAAGGGCTGAAATTAATCGAAGTGTCGTAGACACCATCTTGCGGAAAAACTGAGGGAGGAAGCCCTGCATTAGCTCCATCACCATCATAAGAAAACATATCAACGAAGCCGAAATCCATACCAGACATGGGTACATGGTAATTACCGGCTTTATCAATCTGCATATTGTAAAAATGGCTCTCTGGCATGTCATACCCCCAATCACCAAACTTGATGATGCCATCCTGAGAGGCATTTCTATACAAATCAGGGGAGCCAAACTCGACCGATAAGTCGGTTCGTAGATCCTTGGTTAATCCATCTGCCGGCAACGTATGTACATTTTGCTCTTGCCCAATTCGGGTTGCATCAAATCCAGTGATACCAGTCACTGTGGAAGTCACTGCAAAATCATTAGCTCCAACCCCGTTTGGGCCTTTGTAACCCCAATCGTTAAATCTCAGGAAACTATTATTGACCGTTCCATAAGTCGCTTCATCATAATATTTATAATGATCTGTAGGTGTCGCAGCAAAAGCTGGCTGAGATATGGCACCTAGTAGTGCTACGGTAATTATTTTTCGATGATTCATTACTACTCCCCTCAAATCCTCAAAATTAAACAACTAGTTTGCAGATAATTATTTTTGTCTGCATGCTTAACAAGTAATAGTATTTCCCCATATATTCTCTAAAGATATAAGCAATATTTATACCAAATAATATTAATCCATAAAAAACAATATGTTACACCAAAAGAGATTTATTATAATCATTTGTTTTTAATCAATTGTAAAAAATATTGACGCCTCATACAAAACAAAAATCATACTTTCCTTTAAGTATCAATGAGTTAACAAATAATGGGGGTGTAAAATTTACTGACAGTCTTTTGAGAGAGCAAGCAGACTATAATCTGATTGTCACATCCTGAATTTTTCTTTTACCACCCGTTATTCAACTGAATAGTCTGACTTATTTCAAATCATTATAAGCTTTAATCGCTTCATCTTTCTCACTATATTTCTGCTCAGACTCTACCGCCAACTTCAGATGTTTTTTAGCCAAGTCTTTCTCGCCCATTTTTTTATATATAGCACCGATATGATATTGGAATATCGGAATATCCGGAGACTTCTCGATAACTTTTTTCATATATGAAAGCGCATCATCATTATTCCCCGCTTTATAATAAACCCAGGCCAATGTATCCAGATAAACTGCTTCTTTGCTGTCTTTTAATTTTGTTGCCAAAGACAAAGCTTCATTAATATCAGTATCAGACAATAGAACTGCAAGGTTATTAACAATAGTTAACATATCTGGATTTGACTCGAGTATTTCTCTATAGGTTTGTATAGCATTTTTTGTTTTTCCATTTTTCTCATATAACGTAGCAAGCTGGAATTTTAATGTTTTCTTATTGGTTACTTTTTCTATCCCATTTGCCAGTGCCTTTTCAGCCATATCTGACTGTCCTGTTAACACATATATTTGTGACAAGCGGGAATGCAAAATCTCTATATCATCAGATATAGACAATGCCTTATTAATCGTTTTCTTTGCTGCATCATAATTTTTTTCCACTATATATACTTGCGACAATAATTCTAAAGGCACAGGGTTATCTGGAAACTGACTAATTACTTTATTAATCCTGGCAACTGCTTTCCCTGGCTCTTTGTTTGATACATAGATTCTTACTATTTGCTTAAGGAAAGTTAGTTTGTCTTTTGTTTTATCGTAGCCCAGTTCAAACTCAGCGATAGCTTTTTCATATTTCTTCTGCCCTAAATAAAGCCCAGCAAGCTGTTCATACCCGGTAGGTTTTTCCGGGTAATACTCCTTGATTTTTTCCAATAAGGACTCCACCTCTCCAAACTCCTGTTTTGACGCCAGAATCCTGGCCTTGAGCAACAACGCATCAAGCTCCTTTGAATCAAGTTCAAGCGCTATATCTATTTCTTTTAAACCTTTCTCAACATCCTTTTCAGACAAATAGCTTTGTGCCAACAACACATGTGCCTTGGCATTTTTGGGGTTCAAGTCAACCGCTCTTTGAATGGTTTCCTTTACGAGTTGAAAATCTTTATTTATTGCATGCGCCTGCGCCAATAACACATACACATCAATTGCTCCAGGCTGTTCTTTTAAATAAGTCCTTAATGAATTGACAGCTGTCACAGCATCATTTTTGCTTAACGCGATTTTTCCTTTCGTTAAGTGTGCGCCGAGATCCTGCGGACTCTCTGATAATATTTCGCCAATATATTTTTCTGCCTTATCAATATCCCCTTTGCCCATATGAATGACTGCAAGCAAATTCATTGCAGCAAGACCATCTGGTGAATACTTATCCCCTTCCAAGATGGATGAATAAGTATTGATCGCCTTATCATTTTGCCCGACTTTCTCATAAAGCCTGCCTAAAACAAGCCTCAACTTATCTCTGTATTTATGTGTTTCAATTGAGCCAATAAGAAACTCTTCCGCCTCCTTTACACTCTTTTTTGTGGCTAGAAATTCTGCATAAGCATAGTATCTTTCTGTTTCATCAGGTTCTGCATCAATAGCATCACGTAATATCCTTACCGCCTTATCCAAACTATTCGTGCTGGCATAAAATTTTGCCACATTAACAATGTATTGATATTCTCCTTCCTTGATATTCATAATCTCAAGGAGAGTTTTTTCAGCATCATCCAATTCATTTCTGGAAATGTATATTTTTGCCAACAATCCATGCAATTTAATATTTTTAGGATTGGCTTTTGCAGCTGATTTTAAAACATTTATAGCCTCGCCACTATTTTCAAGCCTTAAATATATGCTGGCAAGCATTGCTGCTGCCTCATCAAACTCGGGCTGTTCATTAATAATATCTCTGAGTAAGTTTTCTGCTTCTTTATCCTTTTTTTGCCTGCTGAATATAGTAGCCTCAAGAAACCTTACTTTATAATGCTCCCTGTTTTTCTCTTTTATCTGTGCCAATATTTCTTTTGCTTTATCCTCTTTCTGCTGCAGAAGATAAAAACCACCTAATTTAACTGAAGCATCAATGTTTTCAGGATCAAGTTCAACTGCTTTGGAATAATTGCCAAATGCCTTACTCCAATTCTGCCCCCTTTCTTCAATGACCCCTACGAGATAATATGCCTTTGAGAATTTAGGATCTATTTGAAGAACATTTTTCAACTCGATTTTTGCCTTTTCATAATTCTCCTCCTCCATGTACTGCTCAGCTTTCTCATAATACTTTTGTTTTCGCTCTTCCTTTCCGCCACATGATGCAAGCATTGCAATCAATACAATTAATAAAAAACGACCCATAATATTTTGTACACACATACCAGTATCTCCTGATGTCAGCCAAACAAGACAGACATACCTTTATAAATTAATATCCCGTGAGTAATAATAATCGAAACGCCTATTTCACTAATAAGTTTTCGTGATTTATTTAAAATAATTTCGCTGGCATAAAATACGATCAATAATTTTACCAGCAAAACAGCGTATTCATGCATTGCCTCTTCGAGGTTCAGAATTATAGCAGAAACCCCTATGGCAGCGACCATAAGATAGTCCATTGGCGTCGTCCTGAAACCATCTTCTCCACTATATTTGATCACCAGCCCCACACATAGGGCAATCATCCCAAATAGAGCCATATCGAGGGTCTCTGTAGAATTGAGTATATTGATTAAATATTTGTCCTCAAAATAAATAACAAATGCGGCTGTAACATAAACAATTACTTTATAGATTGCATTAGCAAGGGGTTTCTGCTTTATAGTCAGGGCAACCCCAAACAAACACAACAACAAAACTGATGTTATTGATATGTCAGGTGTAACGTTTTTCGCAGAAAGGCTGGATAAAATAAATACAAAAGGTATCGCTAAATTAAGTAACCGATAGGGTACAGTGGACAGCGCCTTATGCTGGCTTACCAGACCTATGATTTTCGACAATACTCCATCTGCACTTGTTTTATGCGCATGCCACCCTCTGCGTTCAGATACAAGGAGAAAAGCAAATAATGAACCACATACAAGAACATACAATCCAGAGATCAAATAATCTGACTCATATATTAAAAAGACACCACATGTAACAAGGAAGATTTGTATTAAATAGATAATAACTACTGATTCCTGGTGATGAAAACCCAGCTCCAGCAACCGATGATGTATATGATTTTTTGATGCTTTAAACCAATTCATCTTATGGTATATGCGTTGTGCAAACACGGCCAGAATATCAACCACCGGCAAACCCAATAACAACAATGGTATAGCAGCACTTAATGCTGGATTAACACTTTGAGTTAACATCACAACTATTGCGCCAAGCGTGAATCCAAGAAACTGGCTTCCACCATCGCCCATAAAGACAATTGCAGGATGCGTATTAAATCTTAAAAATCCAAATATACCACCCAAGGCAGCCAGAACGATTATTGTTGCCGGATGATCACCCGTTTGAAAAATCAAATATGCTATCGCAATAAAACTGGTAAGAGAAAGTCCACCTGCCAAACCATCCAGACCATCAGAATGATTCGTCGCATTCATCATGCCCATTAAGGCAAAGACAGTAAAAGGCTTCCCTATGTCCTCAGACAGGTGCTCAACTCCCATAAAGGGGAAGTGATAAACATACAGATCCCCATAATAGACCAGTGTTATAGCAGCAATAAACTGGCCTATAAATTTTGTATAGTGCCCAAGCTCCTTAATATCATCCAATACACCAAATGCGAGCAAAACAAGGCATCCAATAATATAAGCGATATAAACATCTTCAAAAGGCAACCATAAGATCGCTGGAAGCATTGCTCCCAGAACAATGCCCACTCCCCCAACCCGAGGAATAGGCTTCACATGCACCTTTCTCTCTTCGGGTATATCGATCATACCTATTCTGGGGGCAAGACGTATCATTATGGGGATGATCACCATACACAATGCCATGCTCAACAAGAATGAGAACAAATATGTCATTAATCAGCAACTTTAGTCTGGAATATAATCATGAAGTTGTGGATAAGAGGCTTTGATAAAATCTATTATTCTTTTATCGGCCAAGTCGACATCTTCACCAGGGTTCACCAGGGTTGTTATCCTTACAAGAGCTCCATCAGTACGATTTAGAGTTAACGCATCCGAAAACAAATACCATTTGACAAGATATTCATTAGTCATACTTCGACCACGCTGCTGAAACCAGTAATAGGCAACTTGCTTATAATCACCTTTTATTATGACAAGCCTGTTTATATTTAAAGCATTCCCATCGACAGTAATGCCATCAAGTTTTTTCTGGCTAAGATCTTTTATGCGCCATCCTCCACCCGGGATGCATGCCCGTGGTGAGTGAATAGATTCACCAGTCTTTTGTGATTGATAGTATGCTGAATAAAAATTAATTGTTTTATTATTACTATTCACATAATCAGCCATAATATAATCATCTAATTTCAACGAATCCAGATAGATTTGTTCTAGTCTGTCTTTTTTACCTTTCCATTCACCAATGGTTGTTGGGAAATCATCAAAAGTTACCCGGTCCGGATAATTTTCCTCTCGAGTATCTAGCGCTATTATTCCTGCAAAAGAAATAGTAAGAAGAATGATAACAACAGAAAATGAAGTTGGTATATTTCTATGTCTGATTGATGCACTTTCTGGCGTATGTGCTGGCAAATCGACCACAAAAGCATCCTGAAAAGAATCGATACGATCACGACCAATTTTTGACAACGCCCACATTTCGAGCATCAATATAGCCATACATGCCATGAAGATTACCCAGCCCTCAAAATCATGCAAAAAACCCTCCGCCTGTGATTGCCCCCAATATTCAACTAAAACACCAATAACACCTATACGAAAACTATTCATAAAAATAGTAATAGGAATGCTAGACAAGACCAGAATGATTTTTTTCCAGGTTGCCCCCTTGAAAAAATATGCGGCTATAAAAGAAAGGCTCACTAATGGAAATAGATATCGCAGACCATTACATGCCTCAACAACCTGTAGTTTGAATGAGCCTAAATCAATCACATTACCTTCAAGGTAAACACTTATATCAAACAGGCGGATTACTGCTACGCCTATAGAAGAAGAGATTAATTGCAATTCAGATGATAAGTTTGCAAAAATAAAATACGGAATTGGGACCATAAATGCCAGAAAACATAACGGAACCAATACCAACTTAAGTCCTTGCCAACCCATCAAAGACAAAAACGTTCCAATAATAACTATTAATAAAGCATATTGAATAATAGTGACAATTACACTAAACGTACCAAGATAGAGCAGAACAATACCCATTACTACTAACAATAAACCGACCCATGAGCCACTGAAGGAAACCCTTTCAATCTGATCTTTTTTCTGCCAAATAAGAAATAAGGTAAGGAATGGAATCATATACCCATAGCTATATTCCTCCTGAGTATCCCAGGAGCGTATCATAGCCTCTATACCCGTATAAAATGAACCAACCATGACGGCAATAGCCACAATAATACAAACCCACAGGAGGCTACTAACTCTCCATACAAGATCATGTATTGCATTTACATCTTTCACTATATCTATCCTATCTACTTGGCATTTATAACAAATGCCAGCCATTCTAGTCGAATACCCAGAATACTCAAAGTAGTCATTAATCTATTCTATGAAGCATGAATTAACACGATGATAGACGTCATATATAATTTCGTTTAAAATCAATTAGTAATGAGCGATCACTGACTATACGTATATGAATATACTTTCAATTAACAAATTTTACTGGTTAAAAGGCGGTAGCGAGACTGTCTATTTTGGTGAGAAAAATCTTTTGGAAAAGCACGGCCATACAGTCATCCCTTTTTCCATGCAAGATAAGAGTAATTTTCCATCAGAATACTCTAAATTTTTTGTTAGAAATATAGATTATGAAAATGCTGGTTTAAGGGAAAAAATTATCTCTGCCGGAAGAATTATCTATTCTTTTGAAGCTCGAAAAAAAATGACCGAGCTACTCCAGAATGTGCAAATTGATATTGCTCATTTCCATATATTCCAGCATCAAATTTCACCGTCTGTTTTTGACCCACTTCGTAAGGCGGGCATCCCTATTGTTTTATCATTACACGATTTAAAACCGATATGTCCTAATTATAAAATGTATACCCAAGGCCATATTTGTGAAAAATGTATGGGTGGGAAATTCTATAATTGCACCTTAAATAAATGTACGAAAAATTCTACTGGAAAGAGTCTTGTTAATACCATAGAAATGTATTTTCACCATATCGCTGGTTATTACGATATGGTTGATCGTTTTATCGCAATTAGTTCATTCCATAAACAAAAAATGATTGAGTTTGGTTTTCCATCTGAAAAATTTTCATACATACCTAATTTCATTGATCTTCAAGAATATCCTGTTCCCAATTTAGATAAAGAATATATATTATACTTTGGCCGTCTCTCTGATGACAAAGGGCTTGATACATTACTTGAAGCATCTACACATAGAAAAGATATTCCACTTGTGATTGCAGGGACCGGACCTCATGAAAAACACCTGAAACAAAAAGCACAGGATCTAGGTTTGTCTAACGTGAAATTTGTTGGATACAAAAGTGGGGGAGAACTAACTAACTTGATTGGGAATACCAGCTTTACAATATTACCATCAGAATTATATGAAAATTGCCCTATGACAATACTGGAATCAATGGCAATGGGAAAGCCAGTAATTGGAGCTCGCCTGGGAGGAATACCAGAATTAATTAATGAGGGAATAGATGGTTATACCTTTGAAAAAGGTAATTCTGAAGAACTTGCCAGGAAAATTGAATACCTGTGGTCCAACAAAGAAAAGCGAATTGAACTAGGACAAGCTGGCAGAAAAAAAATTGAAGAAAGACATACTCCTGAACATCATTATGACTTACTTATGAAAACATATTCCAATGTTATCTCTGCAAAAAACAATTAATCTACCCCTGTTTTTTCACCAAAAAACTTTCAGCATTATTAGGTAATTGAGGGTCAATACCAAACAAACCGAGAATTGTGGCATACATATTGGTAATCTTGCATTTGGAACTAGCAAGCTCCCAACGCTCTACATTATTAACAAAGAAGACACCATTTGCTTTATGCCCTCCACTTACTTTCTTATGGGTTGGGTTTACTGTCACCAAATCAGTGTGTAGCGAAAATCCAGTTCCTAATTGAGGAACCATTTCATAGAGAATATCCGGATATCGATCTATATGGCGACCTGAATACAATGCCTCTCTTGGTTTTAACCACTTAAATATTTTTTTCCCTTCATGGCACAATTCGCTTAATTCAGAAATTAATTTTTCTCTAACTAATTCATAATTATCAACGCGTTCTTTATTAATGCAGATACCACCAAAAGGATTAGTTCCTGCAAAATCTGATGCATACGCGATACTCTCTGAATAACTTGTAATATGGCTTCCCTTCTTTAACGCCTTTGCATTAGGAACCAACTTAGCAACTTTACTAATATAATCCTCAAGGTCATGGTCATTCATAAATTTTAATACTTTGTTTTTCAACTTCTCCAACAATACTTTTCTGGAAAATTTTTTCCCTTTTGAAGCACTAACAAGATAATCATTCCTCATGAGATATTCATTTATATTAAAACAATGTGTGCAACGCATACCATGCCCATGATCACTCATAACTAACAATGTATCGTCCGGCTCCAGCTCCTGTATGAAATCACCAACAACAGAATCTACCAGTTTGAAAAATTCTTCTAGCCCACCTTCAACATTGGTTTTTCCTGGGTATGTCGGATCAGATTGATCACAATATCTCCATAGATGATGCTGTATACGATCAGAGGTTAGAAAGGTTTGAAAAAACAATCCCGGTTTTTGAGAGCGCAACATTTTTAAACCAAATTCTGCCTGCTCACGGGTGTCACTCAATGTGTTATGGTAAAAGCTCTCTATGTTTGATCTATTAGGTAATCCAACGATCCCCCCTAAACTTCCAGGAACTTTGATCCCTTCCGTACGTGTGCTATCAGAAACTTGAATACTGCCATCTATAAAAACTGGCCCACTGATCATAACTCCTTTTACTGGCCAAACTGGATACGCCATGAAAGGATTAATAATGCAGACTTCAGATTCGGATTCATTACTAACTCTGTCCCAAAATGTTTTAGTATGAAAAACCGAAGTATCAACTTCATCAATATCATCACCTGGCAATAAATAATTAACATGATCCAATACTCCGTGTTCAGAGGGGTCAAGACCAGTATAAGTAGTGATCCATGATGGTATTGAATCTGCAGGGAATACAGAAAGCAACGGTAAAAAACCACCCGGCTTTGCCAGTTTCTCAAGATGAGGCATTAACCCCCTATCGATCATATCTCTTGTAAGATCATAATCCATTCCATCAAAACCAAGAATAACTACACGCCCTTTTTCTATACTATCACTCATATCCCACACCAAGTTTATCTGTTAACCATTTACATATCGTATTATTTATTTCTTCAATACTTTTAGTACCATCAACGTGCAGTATCTCATCTGAAATCCTGCATTTTCCATAAAACCCTTCTCTCTGCTTTAAATAGGATAAAGAAGTACCATCCATTTTTCTCTCATAACCCACTTTTGCAGGCAGGTCGATAATAATAGCATAGTCAGATTGATCCATTTTAGATATACATGTTCGCTTTAATCTTTCTTTTAATACCTCAGGATCAACCCCAAGATTTATTGCCTGATCAACTGTAAAGTCAAATAAATATCTATCCATAACTACATAATCTGACTTCCATGTATATCTGGCTTTTTTAAATGCCCTATAATAATCTTGAGTTGCATAAACAAGCCAAATCCTCTTTACAAAGGAGTTTGACAGTATTTTCTTTTTCAGGTTATCCCACATCATTTGTCCTGCATCTTCTCGCACAGACAATTTATCATTATTTACAAGCTCTCCTTTTTTGGTAGCAAGCAAATCTCGAATAGCTCTTATCGCGGATATTACTGATGGCTCCCATCTCAACCATTGATATTCAGCTGACAAACCATTACTTCTTAACCAGTCAACAACACGTTTTGACTGTGTGGTTTTTCCGCAACCATCTATGCCTGAAATATATATAATTTTCATCGAGGATATATGCCAATAAGTTGTTCTACCGTCGCCTGCCATGTGAAAGGCTCTGTTTTTTTTCTATTGTTGCATATCCCAACAAACTCCTGATTCAGCTCTTGCAACATTTCATCTACTGAATCTACATATCTAAAATATGGATCTTCATCAAATATCTCTGGCAACAAACCAAACCTTGTTGTGATTACTGGAAGATTAGCCGCCATCGCTTCAAATATTGACAAAGGTGTTTCCATGGCAGCATCTTTCTTCAAGATAGGAAAGCAATAACAGTCAGCAAGTTGATATAACTCCTGTATTTCATCTATTGACTCTCTGTAAATAATAACCCCCGCATTCCTTAAATCATCAAACACATTGTCATCTTGTTCTGTGGTGGTACTACCAATCAACACAACTTGTATGTCGCTAACATGCTGCTGAATCTGCTTTAACCAACCAACATTGCGAGACTCCCTTACATGTCCAACATGCAAAACAACACGTTTATCTTTTGGAATAGAATATTTAACACGAAGCTCTTTTTTATTTCCGGTTGGTGCAAAACGTTTTCTGTCAATCCCAGATATTATAACTGATGATCGTACCCCGAGATTTGCAAGATCATTTACCATAGGACTAGACATGGAAAAAACTCTGGCTAATTTCATTTTTCTAGCTAAATATTGTTGCCAACCAGAAAGCTCCCTTCTCTGAACATCAATAATTGACAATGTGCTCCCATATGTTATGGATAATACCCATGCCTTCACCCATGCAGTAAAAGTAAGCGCTCCTTTAGGGACAAAAACAATCCGTTCAGCACTAAACCCAGCAATCAAAAAAATTCTTGGTAACAATAGAATACTGTTTAAGATGCGGGGTAGTATCTTGATATCTCTTACTAAAGAAACATTGTGATTTTCACATAGCGTCTTATGTACCATATACGCAAAATTTTTAACCCCTTCATCAAATGGGGCAGAAAAATCTTCATATATAAATACTATATTCATTGATTAGTAATGCTAAATATTTTCCGCTACTATTATCGAGTGGCAGCTAAAATCACACTATGATTAACCAAGTCATTGTGTGCACACTTGAATTTCCCAGGAAGAACAGGAAGAACACGCCCCACGTATGAATTATCAAGAACTCTTCGAGGTATAATTTTTACATTCCTCCATCCTAAATCCTCAAGAATAGTTTTATACTCAGAAGGCAACATTCGATTTGGTGAACCACGAAACTTTGTCAAATTGTAGTACCATGATGAATATCTATATATATTCAGTGGATCTACATCTCTTAACCAACGAGTGTGTGTAGATAGATCAATTTCAGCTAATAATACTGCACCTGGTTTAACCACCTCCGTCATCTGCTCAAAGGTTTTTGGTATGTCATCAAAATGCTCAAAAGCAGCCTGACTAAACACCAAGTCGACACCTTCTTCCTTAAAATTTCCCAGATTGAACTCTGGATCGCAAACGTAATTTATTTTGTCGTTTTTTCCACTGCTTGTTAAGCTTAGCTGCTCACGCAAAACATCAATTGAAATATTTGAAATTTTGTTTTTTTCAATTCTTTCAAGCAACGCCTCATAAAATTTATCTTCCACATTTTCAACAAGATTATGGACATCAAGAGCGCAGTATTTTCTTACTCCTAAGGCAACAAGAATTGTTCCTATCCCCAAATCAGCTCCAGGCCCCAACTCCATAACAGTCCGTTCCTCTAATGAAACTGATTCTCCTACATAACTATTTAGATAATATCGCCATGAATTAACAACTGAAAAATCATATTCAATAGCCTTGTTTACATCATCAATAGAGAACGTACGCGGAGTAACGTAACCTTGAAAATCGTGACGTAATTTATTAAGCAACATAAAAATACCGCCAGCAGCCCAGTATTGCCAATTCGCACGAACAGGCATATTTAATGTCTCAGTATCAACAGGTATAATTTTATTACTAGTCATATTAGCCCATTAGTTTAAAATAAGAAGAAAATGTTTGTTTTGCGACCAAATCCCAATTATATTTTTTCTTGATTAAATCAGAATATTCAGGAAGCGTATTACTTTCCAGCTTGGAGATTAGTTTGCCCCTTAATTGTTGAACGTTACCAACTTCAAAATAATCATCATCTTCCAGCTCGACTTCCTTATTTGCAGGAATATTGCTTACTAAAACAGGGAGATTGTAACTCATCGCCTCTAATAGCGCTATCGGCAAACCTTCATGATAAGAAGGCATAACAAAGAGTCGAGCATGACTAAATATCTGTTGCAACTTCTGCCCTTTAATAAAGCCTGTAAGCACCACATTACCCTCTCTTGCTTGTTTTTTTAATGAAAGACTGTAGGTTGATTCGTGATCCGCATCACCAACCAACACCAACTTAACATCTGAAGAAAGCAATCCTTTATATGCATCAACAAGATCATGAAACCCTTTTTCTTCTACAAATCTTCCTACTGCAATCATGTAGTTATCAGGCTCCAGCCCTAATGAGTTTATGTAGTCATCATTATCATTTTTGATTGCCGGGTTAACTCCATTATGAATAAGGATGTAATTATTGCGACCATATTTTACTTCCAATATTTTCCCTATTACTTTTGAAATAACAATTACACTATTCGCAAATTTTGCACCTGCATACTCACCACAAAGCAAAATTAATTTCGCAATATGCCCCCATTTATGACGGTCATAATCAGGCCCATGATGGGTCATTATCACCCTTAGCCCAAGCAATCGAGCAAAGGGAATTAATAAGGAAGGGCCAATAGCATGGATATGTAGAATATCCGGTGATTTTAATCTGGCATACAGAATACCAAGAAAGGTATGAATAATTGCCTCTATAGACTTTTTTCTAGGTGCATATATATGTTTTAGTTTAACCCCAGCATATTCAGATTTTCTATCTTCTTTTAAGATATAGGGAGTTCGAGTAATCACAGTCACATCACAACCCTGTTTGACAAGTCTAGGGTAAAGTTCTTGGCAATGTGTCTCCACACCTCCTTGTACATCAGGTATTCCTCTTGTGCCAAGGACGATAATTTTAATCACGGCATTAACTTTATACAGTAAAATGGTTAGCTTTATTTTTCATCAAACCCAATATTTAAATCAGATGCGTTATCCTCTCGTAAATCACCCTGCTGAGGGTCTTGCCCCACATCATATCGTGGAATTTCTTCAATACAAATTGGGCGTCCCAACATGCTTTTTATTTTGTTCTTGGCTACCCATTTAACTGGATGTTTAATATATTTTTTCATTACTGGAGCTGCGGTACCAACCATCCAGCAATTTTTTGGGCACTTTCTAACTTTTTCACGAACCTGATTTGCCTTATCACTAAACCAAATTTCTTCAAAACTATTTGCATTATGGATATTACCCATACTTTCTTTCCAATACCTTTCTTCAAGGCCATTACAAGGATACACATCCCCATATGGCTCAATAAAGAAATTTGCTGTCCCAGCTTCGCAGGGAAGCATACGCTTTCCATTTTTGATATAGTTAATCAATCCCAAATTAAAGAACGCCCTAAACCAACTTTTGGGAGAATTCTCTTTCATTAATCTTTCAATTAATTCATGAAAGTTACCAACCACCTCGTCCTGGTTAGTAATAACATTATCATCTTTATGAAAGTAATATGAATTATGAAATGCTGCTGTCGCAAATTCCATCCCAAGCTCTTGTGATAAAGCATGCAATTGAAGCATATCAGCAGAGTTCTTGTTAGATACAGTAATACCAAACCCTATATCTTTAACGCCCATCTCTTTTAATGTTAAAAGCACTTTTAATGCTCTATCAAACCCACCATTACGTCCTCTGAGAAAATCATTTTTCTGTGATAACCCCTCGATACTTACACGAATGCCAATATCAGGAAACCTTTCTGCCATCTTGATTATGCGTTCAACATGCCAGCCTGAAGTTGATATCACAATTCTAGATGCCTTTGTATAAGCAACTTCAACAATCTCTTCCAGATCTCTACGAAGAAATGGCTCACCTCCTGTAACATTAACAAACTTAAGGTTTGGCAAAATCTCCAAATCTTTTGCAGTAATCTCACTTTTACGATCGCTGGGGTTTTCCCAAATATCACACATCTTACAACGCATCTGACATCTGTATGTTGTAATAATTGATACATCTGTGGGCATTAATGATTGATCAAATTCCGACATAAAAACTCCTCAATTATTACCACTTTGCATTGTTGACTTTATCTTTAAAGTACCGCATTCACTTATTGTAATAATTAACTTTCTATATCTGCATTAATTGCCTGAATATCATCGCGATTAATTAATATTGTATTATCACTATCTATATTCATATTTTTCAGCTTTTTACACACTGCCTCTTCAATTTTTGAACGCCCAGTCATAAAAGCAAATAATGGATCACAATAATCAGCATCAAAAAATTCTGACAATACACCGTATGAGACAGAGCAGTGGATAGTAACACCATTCACTATAGCCTCAAAATGAACAACTTCTTCTGAATCATCTTCTTCCTCTAAAGGTGGGAATATTACTTTAGACATCTATTACTCCTTACAAATAATAATATATCGTAGCTTCTTACTGCCAACTAAGGCAATACTATCAAGAGTAACCTAGCTAGCTATTCTGGCAAAACAAGTATTGGAATTTGATTCCCATATAATCTGTCTATCAATTGCTAATATTGATTATTTTTTCATAGTTATCTGCCATATGTTCTGAGGAAAATCTTTCTTCCACTATCCTTTTAGCATTCAGTGCCATGGATTCTCTCAGGCGATCATCCATCAATTTAGCCAAACAATTAACTAAACTATCGACATCACCCGGTGGGTATGTAAATCCATTTATGCCTTCATCCACCATTTCTCTTGCGCCAGCCAAATCTGACAGAATGACTGGCAAACCCATTGACATTGCCTCTAATGCTGCATTGGAAAATGTTTCTACAGCCCTTGAAGTTAATACAAACACATCCATAGCTGCAAGTGCAGGACGCACATCCTCCATCATCCCGGAAAAAACAACACGATCTTCAATTCCACTTTCTTTTACTATTGTTTTTATTTCTTCCTGCGTCCCGCCATCTCCTACCAAAACAACACTAATATTATTGCCAGCATCCATTATTCTTTTAACAGCCTCAATCAAATCAGGGTGTGCCTTTTCAACACGAAACTGCGCAACCATTCCAACTACCAAGCTATCTTCGGGCAAGCCTAGAGTTTTTTTTGCATGAGATGATTTTGAAAAAAGACCTTGTTTAGTAAACTTTTCAATATCAACCCCGTTATGAATAACAATATAATTTCCATTACCTAAAGGATACTTGCGCATCCATTCTTGCATTTGATTAACACTTCCAAAAACAAACCCGTTGAGCCGCCTAATAACCGGGATATAAACAAGCATTTTCAATCTTTCATAAATGTTTCTAAAAACAGAGACATTAGATGAGCCATATACTCGAATACTTTTAATATTCCTGGTTGACAAATAAGCATAAAGCATTGGGTATAAATTCACCGCCCATATGACATCAATCTTATTATGCTCAATATACTCTTTAATTATTCTTAAAGAGTTTCGATCCACTTTGCTTTTCCTTTGCAAATTAACTATGTTAATAATTGGATTTATAGTATTAGCAATATCATAATTCAGGTTAAGAAATGCCAAATGTACCTGATATCCTCTTTTGGCAAGCAAATTGGCTGCAACAATCGTCTTGCGCTCTGAACCGCCAACACCAAGGTTATCCAGCAGGAAAAGGCAATTAATTTTCTTTCCCTTTTTAACCATTATATCCACGCTAATATCAATTTTAAATTTATGTGAAATGTATTATGTTTGAGTAAATTAATTTACTCCATCATCCACGCTTCTTAATATTTCTTTAATTCTTCTTTGTTTGTCTGTGGTTGTAATTCTAACACCTTTATTCTTCGCTTTAATCTTATAATCTTCAATATCACCCAAAACTCTAGCAGGAACTCCCGCTGCGACAACCTCTGCAGGTATATTTCTTGTGACGAGAGAACCCGCTCCAATTACAGTATTTGGACCAATCTCTACCCCGGGCAAGATAACTGTATTTATTCCAATAAATGTATTGTCTCGTATATCTATCCTTCCAAACAAATTAATGCCAGGCATCTCATCCCTAAAAATCCCAACACCACCATCATGAGTTATCAAACTAACATTTTTAGAAAGAGTTACATTTTCCCCTAATGTTATTAAATACGGTTCCGTTCCAAACAAATCGATTCTTCTATCTACAATCCTACATCGATCTCCTATTTTAACGCCAAATCTCTTTCTATAGAATTCGGCCACCGTAATGTCCGTAAATGTTTTTATATATATACGATCCCATATGCGTCGAAATTTATTTATATATTTAAACATGCAGACACCTAAACACTATCACGGTTAAATTTTTTTGCGAAAAAATCATGAGGAAGTATTGTTTTAAAAAAAACGAGGCCGCATAGCACAACTGATTTTTTAATAAATAACACCCATGCGACATAGAACGGCCTGTGCATAAAGGCCCAATTCCATATGCGACCAAATCCATATGTATATTTATGGTTGTCAAAAATATTTTTCAAGTACTGTATGCGGCTTGACTCAACAAGATAACGATTATGATAGTTAGGATTATCTCCATCGACATATATCTTTGCCTTTGTTGCAACCAAACACTGAAATCCTGCCTGACTTGCTCTCAAAGTAAATTCCAAATCTCCCCAATTATGAGGAAATCGCTTTTCGTCTAGCTTCCCTATTTTACGATATACTTTTACAGGAGTCAGGAGTGCTGCTCCTGTCAATATATCAGCCGAGAGATAATTATCATTGCTAAGAACGTCGTATAACATACCAGAATAAGGATCAACAATCTCCTTAAGCCAACCAACCCTCCTAAAGACAGATGCTACTATCTTTTCCTTATCAGAGTTTTGCTTTAATAATTTCACTCCACTAACCAATGCATCGGGAAATATTCTGGCAACGGAAACGATCTCCATTAAAAAATTCATATCCAGTTCAAGATCATCATTAAGAAAAAGTGTGTAGTCAAAATCATGCCCAAGCGCATAATTCACGCCTGCATTTATGCCTCCTGTCCACCAAAGATCCCCTCCACCATCGATAATAACAACATCCGGATACTCTGATGATATTGCTTCTTTTGTGCCATCTGTAGAAGCATCATCAACAACAACCGTCGTTAAATCAATGCCAGCGTGTTCCACCACCTGTAATTGACGAAGGCAATTTAAAGTGGTCACCCTCCTGTTAAAAACAGGAATAATAATTATAATTTTCATTGTTTTTTATTTTCATGAAGGTAGTTTCTTAATCACTTTTGCTGGGTTACCTGCAGCAATACAATCTGATGGTATAGATTTAGATACGACCGACATAGCCCCAATGACTGAATTATCGCCAATTGAAACCCCTTTGCATATAAATACATCTGCACCAATCCATACGTTCTTCCCAATGCAAATTTCCCTTGCAGGGATATCTAAATCATTATTATTATATCGCCTATTTTCAGATTTCACTGCATGCATATCATTATCTGCTATAACCACATTAGCACCTACTAATGTATAATCTCCAATGTTTATGCGTTTTCTACAGCATATTGAACCCCCACTAATACCAACATGGTCACCAATCTCAATATGAGCGTGTGAGGTATGGGTTGTAAGGATAATTCGATGATTAATGCCAATAGCATTCCCTCTTGATATCGAGCGTAATACAACATTATTACCTATTTTTATTTTGCTTCCTTTTTTGATCGACAACAAAGGCATTCCATAGCACTTTATATTTTTTTTAAGCGTTACTCCTGCATGCCGTAAAAAATATAAAACAAAATAATTACTAAATAAATCCCAATAAAACAGAATTTTATTCATTATCTTAAATAACATTAGTTATGCCCTGCGTCATCAATGCTGGCGCGATCAATAATATCCTGATATGCCAACAAAGTTTCATTAACAACATTATCTTTATTAAAGCGAGCCATACCTCTTATTCGAGCAGTATTGGATAGCTTTTTAGCCAAATTGTCATCATCAAAAATTTTACGAATATTCATCGCCAGCATTGCACTATCTCCTTTATGAAACAAAAGTCCGGTTTCATTATCTATAATTGTAGAAGGAATACCTCCCACATAAGCGGCAACACATGGCACCCCAACCAATTGAGCTTCAATTAGGCTATTACATTCATTTTCAATGTATGAAGAAAGAACATAGACATGAGTGTTCAATAGTTCATTTATAATTTCACTTTCACTTACTGGCCCCATAAATGTTACACAATCATTTAGACCGAGCCTGGACACAAGTTTTTTTAGATATTTTCCATAGCCAGAATTAATAATATGCCCTCCTATTCTTAACTGTATATCGGGGACATATTTGCGAACTATACTTATTGCTTTTATCAAACAATCATTGCCTTTCAAAGGCTGACTTCTTGCTGTTATATATATGGTATGTCTATTTATATTATTAATAGACCATTCTGATTGATAAAAAGAAGCCCGCATTAATACAGGGATATCATAATAAATACCGGTAGCATTCATCTCTCTAAGGTGGCTATGATCCCATAAAGTTCTTCCTTCAAAATACCTATTCTGCTTGATGATCTTAACTTCATTTTTTGCTCTATTTCGCATATTGATATAATACAATGCTTCATTAAACATTGATAACCTCTCCTGAATTCTCACCCCTCCCCAGTAGTCCTTGATTATCACGCTCAATAGTCCCTGAAACCTTATCAATATAGGTATGTTTGTTTTCTGACTCATTAACCCATAGTAGTTTTCTGTCCCCCATATATGAATAAGATCGGGTTTGAAATCATTGACGGCTTGGATGCAATAATCTATTTCGCGTTTATAACTTAAATTCCTAACGGAATTAATCATGCGTTGAAAACGTGCGAGTATTCGATGTTTTTGTCTGCTCACCACAGGGTATTGAGGGATTAAATAATATACCATTTTGTCATCATTAAATTTTTCGTAATTGTGAATATCATCTGATGCCCATACGATGCCAATTTCAATGTTTTCACACTTCACCATTTCTGACACTGTTGCCTTCAACCATGATCCAGTACCAATATATTCAGTTCTGCCTAAATAGCTATCCACCGCAGGAAAAGATGCATTAACAAACCAAAGAACTCTGATAGTACTATGTGATAAAGACATATTATGTCTATCTCCTGATTTAATGTGTTATATCCTATATAGCACTATATTGCCGAATATTAGAAATATTGTTTTGCATATAATTCATATATCAAGCATTGTTTATATTATTTTTTGAGCCAACCTGGCAAGACGATTCTTCGTCGATTTCTGAACGAGGTTGCTATACTTTATAATAAAATAATTTAGAGACAACCCTGTAAAAAATACACATCCCAAATATATAATTATTCCCGTACGCGTTAATGGAACATTTATGATAAATGCTTTACAAAGTGAAAGCATTGAAAATATTCCAATATTTATCAGCAATACTATTATTCTATCTCTGAGCCAAAATGTGATGGCTGATGCTTTAATATATTTTACTGTTATTATTATGCCCGTCAAAATGCTTGCCATCTCAAAAACAATTAAATTAATTCCTGCGCCAGCAATCCCATAATTATTTAGCAGGTAAGGTAAGAAAATAACAACAATGATGGTTTGCGTTATACTAGTAAATGCAAGTATCTTTGAATTACCAATACCAAGTGCAAAATTAGACGGGATCATAGAGCTACTGCTCAGATAATAACCGACAAAAAACAACGCCATTAACGCCCAGCAATTATTGGCAACATCTGCCCCAAGCCAGATGTATAATATATCCCATGAGTAAATTGCCCCAAAACAATATAATGGACAACTAATGATGCTTAATATCCTGTTTGACTCCATATAAAATAAATTTATTTTCTCGGCATTCTTTAGTGCTTTTAATTCACTAACAAATGGGAATATTACACTGATTGAACTTGCTAGTAAGTTAGTAAGACTAAGTGTGATTTTAGTAGCAATATTAAAGAATGCGATTCCTGATGGGCCAATATACATACCAATCATAATTGGAGGAAGAGCATTAAGTGCTAAACGATTTATTCTTCCAACCACTATCCATGATGCATAATCATATATTTCCTTAAGCAAGCCCATAGAAATATTTAACCCCAATCGGAAAGTTGAGACTATTTTTCTTGCCATAAAATGCAACAGTGCAATGCTCAATAAGTTAAGAATCAATCTGACAACAATCATTCCAACAATCCCGTAACCTAACCAGAGAGAGAGCAAACCTATCAATGAAGCTAATAAATTAAAAATTGATTCATATACGCTTGATACATCATAGCGTTGCAATCCTTTGTAAAAAGAGAGGTATACATTTTTACACATTAATACGACTATATTAATAGCTGCGTAGTAAAGCGCTATTCTTGTTTCATTAAGAAAGTTTGTTTCATTTTTAACAATAAAGGATGCCAAATAATCAGCAAACACAAACACCAGTAGCCCGATTGAGCCTGCTATAATGACTTGAAACATCAATGATGCTGTAATTAAAGGGTTAATGTTTATATGTTTTTTTTCAGCAACATATTTTGCGGTCATTCTGATTACGGCTGGATCTACTCCTGCTTGGAGAATTGTTATCCAACCAAAGAACAACATAAGAAAGCTATAAATCCCATAACCCTCGATTTTTAAAAAATATATATATGCGGGCACAAACACTATGCTAATAGCAACATTAGCAAACTGGCTGGCTGCACTAAAGCTTGCGTTTTTTAAAATTCTTTTGGTCACAGGAAATAATCAGTATAATTTGAACAGCTATTCGTAATAACTTTCTTCTTTTCTACTTATTACAACCAACATAACAAGCGGCAAATACAAAAAGAAGGTTGCAAAAACAGACATAGAGGTAACATTCGTCAAAGCAAAAAATAAATTATGTATCATGCAACAGATCAACGATATGCCAATGCGGCGAGATTGGCTATCTTCCCTATGTTTTCGAAGAAAACCTTTAATAAATCGAATAGTTAAAAAAATCATTGCCAAACCAAGTAATACACCTATAGCTCCATAGTAATACAACCATTCGAAGAACAAATTGTGAGGAGTAACGACAACTCGTATTTTTGATGCTGTTATGCCTCCCTGCGATTCCTGTATTAGCTTTGCTTCTCTACTTTCATTTGTTACTAATGGTTTACCTATTATTGGGTGTTCTGCAGAAACCTCAATCACTCTGAATAAATTATTATATCGCCCCTGATAAGTGGCTTGTTTAGTATCAAACGTTGTCGCCGCTCTTTCTGCAATCTTTGATAATATGTCTGGGGAAATTATCATTGATGCTCCTGCGCCAACAACAATGAGTGCCATCAGGAGGCTAGCTTCTCTAATGGCTGTTTTTTTATAGAAAAAAGAAAGCATCAGAATCCCTAATAGCAATGCTATCAAACCACTTCTATGCCCAACCATGAAATATGTCGCAATAACAAGCGTTTTTATAAATAATGAGGCTAATGGCTTTGCTTTTAAAAAATTGCTTTCCCCAATATTAAGAAAGTAGAGCAAACCTAGCATAGTCAAAAAACCACCTGACAAAATATGCATTTTAAAACCCTCTGTCGAAAACGCATATATATGCAATACAAAAATATAGACTTGAAATAAAATAATTAGAAAAATAAAGTTATTTAGTGCTTTTCTGCTTGATATATACAGGGGTAAAAAATATAGGAACAAATAAGCGCTAGAAAATGAAGCCATCATCCTGATACTAGATACATCATGCTCGCTTTGTAGCAACCATTTAAAACAACTAATAACAAAAAACAAACCCAGAATTTTTTGTATATTCTTTCCTGAACTTCTATTCGCCACATGGGTATCAGGTTGCTTTGTAAGGAAATGAATGGCCACATAAACACATAAAAAAATAAAACTAATATCAGCGATATAAAGACTTATAGAGCCTAATTCTATAGATGGTCTCTCCTTTCCATAAAAGGAAGGAAAATACTCCACAAAAACACCAATCACAAGAAGGGTGTATGGGTTAAATATATTAATCACCATGTTCATACCGCAGACAGCGCATAACTAAATTTCCTACGCCTTGTGAATTTGTTCTCTCTATCATACCCATAATGACTTTAATAGCTTATTGATTAACGCTAATTTTATATTCAAACGCACCTATGTCTGGCTTGCCACCTTCTCTTTTTCTATTGTTAATATCAGTCATCACTCCTACATTACATCCTTTATTTATTGCTGGACTGCCTGCCTTTAGATTATAGTTATTATTGTATAAATCAATAAATCGTGGCTCATTAATTGCTTTATTTACATCGACAATTGAGTCTGTTTCTGCATGAACGCTACTATATCCACAGTACCCTTTCGGTATAACATTATCATAAATACTATCAATAGATAACTCGGAAACAACCTTGTTTCTTGGGTCTCTGGTCTGACAAAATGGTATTTTCCTCACACTGACATAGTAATTACAATTCGAATCAATAATTTTTGTTTTTTTATTATAAAAAACAAAAACAGGTCTATTCCCTTTTGAATATATGAGATTATTGAACATATATAAATATGGTGTTCCCATTTCAAATGGAGTTGGCGCTGGATTGGAGTCCGCCGTCATGACCTCAACACCTTTCCCTTCTGTCTCATTCCCAACAAATGTATTGTGAAGCATGAATATATTAGCATCGCTAATATTCTTTATTACAAGCGCTGGGTAAGCATTATTAAAAACCAAGTTATTTACAAGCCAGATATTATCTCCATTTTTTACTCCGCCCCAAACCTTGAATCCTACTCCCTGTCGCCCCCTATTATTATATGACTGGCATCGAAGAAAAACATTTTCTCCACCTGCTCCTATGTCAAACCCATCGCCAGCATTGTTATATGCCTTGCTATCAATAAAAAAAAGATTTTTGGTGGGGCTAAGAGATTCTGAAGGATTCGTTCTGCCTGCAAATCCATCCTCAGTTAACGAGTCCCTAGAAGTAACGTGGTCAAAAACAATATTTTCTGTGCCATTTTCAATATATATACCATATTTAACGGTATGATGAACTGTAACATTTTTTAAATATCCGTGTTTTACTCCATATTCGTCAATAATATCTGTTCCAAATTGTAAACCATGTCTAGCCCTGCTTTTACCATCTATTATGGTATCTTTAATATAAAAATTATTTACACCTCTCTTTAAATAAACACCAACAGTTTTGGGAGTAAGTTTAAAGTTACTCAAATGAATAAAGTTTGTATCGTTTCCCATGATAAAACCATCTAGCACTGGCGCACGCCCCTCAGCCCCTTTAATAGTTGTCCATTTGTCTAATGAACCTGTTATATCTATTTTTACCTGCTCACTATATGGTGAGTCGGCCCCTGATATAATGAGAATATCTCCTGGACCAATCGCTGAAACACCTCTTTGAATTGATGCCCAAGGGGTTAAATTGTTTTTTGCCTCTTCTAATGTATATGAGTCTCTACCAATATCTTTATTTACAAAATACGTTGAACCATTAGAAATCACATCAGGGACAGATGGGATATCTGGGAACGGTGGAATATTTATATTTTGACTTGCCTCAGATATTTTAAATAACAATAAAAATAATAAAAATAATAAAAATATTTTATGGGGGAAATACACCGTTAAGCTTAAACTTTTTTTTGTTATGCCCATAATAAATCCAAGACTCCGTATTTTTTAATTTTTTTAGCCAATGTATTTATTGCGAAATAAATATGAAATTATTTCTTGAGCAGCCTGCAGAGGATTTGTTTCTGATGTATTAATATTGATTTCCGCATTCTCAGGCTCTTCATAGGGATCACTGATTCCGGTGAATTCAGGAATAATACCTTTACGAGCCTTTTCATATAAGCCTTTCCTGTCACGCTCTTCACATACTTCTAATGGGGTAGATACATATATTTCGATAAATGATCCATACTGCTCTATCATATCTCGTGCTTCTCGGCGCATTTCTGTATATGGTGCTATCGGTGCACAAATTGCGATACCACCATTTTTTGTAATCTCACTGGCTACATACCCAATTCGCCTTACATTAATATTGCGATGATCTTTTGAAAAACCTAGTTCACTGGAAAGGTTCTGTCTAACAACATCACCATCAAGCAATGTCACGGGCCTGGAGCCATCCTCAATGAACTTGGCATAAATAATCTTTGCCAATGTGGATTTACCAGAGCCTGACAATCCGGTAAAAAACAATGTTATCCCTTGTTTATTTCGTGGTGGGTATACCTTTTTCAGCGCTTCAATCACATCAGGATAGGTAACCCAATCAGGAATTGTTTGACCATGCGCTAAATGTTCCTTGATTTCTCTATCTGTAAATAAAACCCCTTCCTGTCCTGATTTTTTCAATTCGATAATTTCTATAAATTGATCCTGTTCTTCCATATAACGCATTTCATGGATGGGAACTATTTGAATATCTAATTCATTCTGATGCTTTTTCAATATCTCCTGTGCTGCATAAGAGGGATAAAACCTTGTTTTATTCTCACGAATTCCTGGCGGGGCTGCATGTTCAGGGCCGATTATGATATGGGAACACCCGTAGTTCTGACGAATGATTGCATTCATTATGGCTTCACGTGGGCCTGCCATACGTACAGAAACAGGCAGTAGTGATAACAAAGCCATATCATGAGAATAATGTTTGCGAATAGCCTGGTAACAATGAACGCGCGCATAATAATGCAAGTCACCGGGCTTGGTCTGACCAACAGCGGGATGAAGCAAAATATTAGCCCCAACATCCTTTGCTGCTTTTAGTGTTATCTCACGATGAATACGGTGCATTGGCTTACAAGTATGGAAAGCAACAACCTTGTTCCAACCTTTCTTGTTAAATAAATTTCTTAATTCTAGAGGAGTATCTCTCAGGGTTTCAAAATCATTATGGAAAGGTAACTGTACTCCTTCAATAGTACCTCCTACATAAGTATTATGCGTATTCTCATATAAATACTTAACGCCTGGATGCGAATCATTGCTCACACCAAATACTTGCTTCGCTTCCTTCTTTTTATCTGGCTGCCATTTTGATTCAATATTAAGCACAGCCAACATAAAGCCTTCCTCATCCAGCAAGGCTAACTTGCTATTCAACTCTAATTTGCTTGCTACATTCTCTGGAATATCAAGTATTATCGGGATGGGCCATAATTGCCGATCTGGGAGTCGCATGTCACCAACAACACTATTATAAACACCTTCTGTCATGAACCCTGTTAATGGAGAAAAGCCGCCATTCATTAAAAGCTCAAGATCACATAATTGTCTTTGAGTAAGAGTATGGGATGGGAAATGCTGTGATTCTTTTTTCAGATGCTCCGCTTTGTCGGAGTCAAGAACAAGATCTACGAGTATGCCGCCGTATGGCTTGATAAGGTTGTCCATAAATTATTTGTCTGAAACACTGGCTGGTTGTTTCTTAAAAATATACATCAGAGTTAATACCGTAAATGCGCCTAAAAAATCTGCTAATGCATCTGATACACTCGGTACCCTTCCCGGAGAAAAAGACTGATAGTATTCATCTAAAATTGCATTACAAGTAACAAAAATTAAAACACATACGATTTTCCAATACGTCATTTGCCCATCTGGAATAAAGGCACGTGCAACTAAATATCCAAAAACACCATATAAGATGAAGTGCCAAATCAAATCATTTTCTGACACAAAAGCTGGAATTAACGTATTTGGCTGTGAAGATAAAGCTATCAATACTCCAAGCCAAATAATACTTACCCCCGCAAATACTTTGCGACTTCTCATATGTTTCATCATTTTATCACTAATACTATTTGATTTTATTAATTTTTTTGCTGAAATGGCCTGGCCAAAGGCCCTCCAATAAAGATTCCCTGGCTGGGCGACGCTCTTCCAAAAAGCCTCTATCAAGGCATCACCCTCTAGATATCGGTCAATCACTCTCTCTGGATGAGAATTTTGCCAGAATAATACCAAGGTCCCACTGTAGCACCACAGCCCACTTTCCCTAATTCTCCTTCGATTAGGCCTAAAATTAGGTGCTTCTTTAATGTATTCTCACATTTCTTGACTAATAGACTTGGTTATAACCAGTTATCAGGATCAGTAGCATCCATGCTAAACATATGCCTAAACATTCTGTAATGCCCTCTTGCCTACTTTTACCTAAAGGAGAGTCTACCCCTCCTTTCTCCCCCATCAATTGAGATTGTGCTATGACCAAGAAAAATGAAATGTGGAATATATTCTTCTCGGGTTCTTTGTACTCTTTACATGCTGGGAAAAGTACTGAGAAAGCCAGAGGCTATCAACACGGAAGACAAATAATAAAAGGTTTGATGTGAATACAGCAATCTACATTAGTTTATTAGCTTTCTCTAATGTTCTAAATATGCCATTTACTAATAAAAATGTTTGTTATCTCAGAACCATAATTGTTAATATGTCCGTATTGTAGTGCAGTAGAGAGATACTAGGTTATCTACACTGCCAGATATATGATTCCATGCAAAACACCGCGAGAGAGTCTGAATTTAACACTTGCTCATTGATTGAGCTGGATTGTAACAAACCGGGGGAATAAACGAATGTCAACCACTGCAGAAAATGTTGAGAGTATCCAAATGGACAGTAAACAACTTGAAAGTATTAAGAATCTGATTGATTCAAGAATTGAAAATAAACTGAAAGAGATTGAGGAAAATAAAACTCTTAGCATGTCTCTGATAGCGACCAAGGGAACACTGGATTGGGCTTACCCTCCTTTTATTCTGGGTTCAACTGCAGCTGCACTGGGTTGGGATGTAAAAATCTTTTTCACATTCTATGGCCTGTTACTACTGAAAAAAGACATTTCACTGGATGTTAGTCCTCTGGGTAACCCAGCCATGCCAATGAAAATGCCATTTGGTCCGCAATGGTTCCAGAATATTGAATGGCCTATGCCTAATCTGATTATGGCCAGTATTCCTGGTTTTGAAAAAGTGGCAACCGGCTTAATGAAAAAGACATTCAGCAACAAGGGTGTTGCCTCAATTGAGGAATTGCGTGATCTTTGTGTTGAAGCTGAAGTTGAATTTATCGCATGTCAGATGACTGTGGATGTGTTCGGATTTGACCATAGTGACTTCATTGATGATGTGGCCGACTATGTTGGCGCAGCATCATTCTTGCCAATCGCAGCTCAATCTGATGTAAGTATGTTTATGTAAATTAATGAACTGCTAAAAATATAAAAAGGCACCTATAGGTGCCTTTTTTATTACATTCGCAAAATAACCTAAGCATTTATTAGTTCAACTTTCTTGTTGCAAATTGACCTATGTTAGAAAAAACCTGATCTGTCTTAACTTCCTCAGCCACATTTTCTTTTTCAAATGCACGTGAAATATTTTTAATATTACGTTCAATATCATCACTGTTGGAACCATCGTTGAAAAAGACCGGCAGGCTGCAATTCTCCATGATTTTATCCAAAATAGACTCGAAATCTTGTACATCCTTAAATGCTTCTTCATCCAGATCCACTAGCAACATATCAGCAAATCCTTCATCTAGTGCATTGATCAGTTTTTCGTTAAATGGCAATACCGCGACAACTTCCATTCCAGCATGCTTTATTGATGATAACAGAACATCACTATGATCCTGTGACTCTGTAACAACAGCAACCCGGGTTTGTTGGTTTTTTGATTTCTGTTGTGTACCTGATGCTGCTTTTTTGTTTGCCTGATCAATCCTTTTATTTTTTACTACTCCCCTTGTTGGTAAAATACCCCCCTTCTGCCTTTCAGATGCAACATCATTAATAATATCTACATCGATAGTTAATGCCTGTTCTGCAAAACCATAAACAAGTGCGGTATCACAAATTTGATTAATCAATCTGGGTACACCACCTGTGTGTTCAAAAACCATATCGCATGCCTGCTTGGTAAAAGTGTTCTCATCACCACCTGCCGTTAAAATCCTGTGACGAATATAGGCTTCGGTTTCTTCTTCAGTAAGTGCTTCAAGATGATAATCAACACCAATGCGCTGAGCAAACTGTTCAAGTGCAGGATCCTGCAACATGTCTCTAAGATTTGGCTGCCCAACCAAGATCATTTGTATTAGTTGGTCTCTTTCAGAATTAATATTGGACAACATTCTAAGTTCTTCCAATGTCTCCTGCCCCATATTCTGTGCTTCATCAATAATCAATACGGTCCGTCTTCCCTTGGAATACTCACCAATCAAAAAGTCGGAAAAGGTGCGAAACATGCTGACTTTTGATTTATCAGTCACTTCCAGGCCAAATGCCATTAATACCCACTCAAGCAATTCACCAAACGATGAGTGCGTATTAGTCAACATGCCAACCGTGATATCTTTGTCTATCTTTTGCAGTAAATGACGCAACAATGTTGTCTTGCCGGTTCCTATCCCTCCGGTAACCACACAAAAACTAACCTGATTCATTAATCCGTATTCAAGTAATGTTTCGGCAATACGGTGTTTCTTGCTAGGGAACAAAAAACCCGGATCTGGTAACATAGAGAATGGTTTTAATTTAAAACCATAGAATGATTCATACATGCAGGATATATCCTATTTTCGCAATAAACGCTTATTACTGAAACCAGATTTAAACAGGTCAGTTATAATTGAGAACCAACCAGGTATCTTCTTTCTGTCATCCTGATTCAATCCCGCATTATTCAACACGGTACCTATTACATTTGTTGACTCAAGTAATGACAAGGATTTATTTAATTCATCCTGTGTTGTTCTACCATCTTCTACTACCAACAAGGTAGCATCCACATAAGGAGAAAATGCAATTGTGTCTGCAACGGACAATAGTGGTGGCAAATCAAACAATACAATTCTTGATGGATATCTGGTTTTCAAGTCTTCAACCAATGCTGACATTTTGGGTGACCCCAGCATTTCTGAAGAATTAGACAAAGGCTTACCCCCAGGGAGGATAACAAAATGTGGGATATCCTGCGGGTTGATTAACAATTTTGAAACGGGCACATCATTAATCAAGTAGTCACTTAATCCGTATTCGGGGTGAAGATTAAAACTGGAGTGTACACGTGGATGTCTAAGATCTGCATCAACTAATAGCACAGTGCAATCCAGCTCTTTTGCCAGACTGATAGCCAGATTGATTGCTGTTAAGGTCTTACCCTCACCGCTATTCGGGCTTGTAATACCCAGTACGTTCCAGTTGTTTTCACGCATACGCTGAAGAACCTGTGTGCGAAGTATTTTATAGGCTTCAACGTAGGCGCTGTTATTCTCATCAGCAATAATATGCTTGTTTTTTAAAAAACTCTTGGGCGTAGGGATTGACTTGGTCTCTTGATAAGTAATTTCATCCACTGAGACAACTTTAGGCCGGGTAGAAGCAGTAATACTTCCGCCATTTTCCTGAGCCTTCTTTTCCCGTTCCTGACGGGCAAGTTCTAATGCCTGTTTAATTCTTTCCATTCTCTATATCCTGCTTAAATCAAATAACCTACAGCCCCAATACACTATCAACCTTTCTCATGCCTCTAAACCACAACACATCCAGTGGGCTGAATGCAAAATGAACCATCAACACAAGAAATACAAAGCCTGTCACTGCTACTACAATTGATATTTTTCTTACTTGTATAGTCCGTTCAAAATCATATTCATTCATCATATGAGGAATAACAGATAATGGAGCAGCCCCGACGGTAGCAATGATTTGTTTTGTTCCCCTGACTGCTGAACTTAAGCTTTCCAGAATAATTGCGGAACCAAATCCACCTGCCAGTGACAATATAAAGCCCAGGAATATAATAGCCGGTCGATTAGGGCTAATCGGTTTTTCCGGGAATTGAGCGGGCTCAATCAAAGAGAAACGCTCTCCTTTGCGCTCTTTTTCCAGCTCCTGCCCTATTTCTGCTGACATTTGTTTGGCTTGTAATTCGCTGTATCTGTCTGTAGCTGAATTATAATCTCTCAACAATAATCTGTATTCTTTTTCAACCATCGGAGCTTTTGCCATACGCTGCTCATATTCAATCAGTTTTTTGTTCATTTCATCTTGTTGAGTACGTAAAGACTTTATTTCAGCATTCGTCGTAGCCAATTGTGACTGAATGGCAATATACGTGGGATTTTGAGGAATAATTTCAGTTACTTCTCCTGTTTCACCTTCCTCTCTTTTTTCCGCAATTAACTTTTTCAGATCTTCAATCTCACGTTTTTTCGCAATGAATGTCGGATGTTCAAGCGTATACTCGCTTCGTAGTTGTTCCAGATTACGCTCCAGATACTTAAGACGTACTACAGGTTCCAGGTTACGATATCCTGACTCTGTGGTAATTGAACCTATAGGGTCTGTCTGGGCAAGTTGGTTTTCAAGATAGAATTTCCGTTCTTCCAGTGAATCCAGTTTACTGGAGATTTCAACCAGTTGGTCTTCTCCCCTTTCGATAACTCTTAGGTTATTTACCTGCATATCCGGCATAAGGTCGGCGTTCTTTTCCTTGAATTCAGCTAACTTGCTTTCGTAAGCACTGATCTTTTTGCTTAACTTATTTGTTTCAGCTGTCAAAAATGACAGGGCTTCTTCAGATTTTTCCGTACGCTCACGTAAATTTTCACTCAAATACAATGTTGTTAGCTCATTGGCCACTTTTTGTGTTGCGCCAGGAGAATCTCCATCATATGCCAAAGTAAAAGCAATAGTAGCTTCACCGGGACGACCGCTGACCGGATCAATGACTTCAGCATTGAGGGTATTAACAGCAATATCATCCCTCATATTTTCGAGCACTTCTTCTGTTGTCTTGTATCGACGATCTTTTTCATACAGATTGTATTTTTCAATAATCTCCATCAGATTTTTGCGCGTCATGACACGTGCCTTGATGGTCTGTATTCTCTGATTGGCAAAACTGGTAATCGTTGAACGAACCAAATCGGATGGAATTTCCTGTTCTTCGATAAGAATCGTCGCTGCAGAACGGTATGTCGGTGGCCATACCAACGCAACAACAAGGGCAATCAGAAAAATGGTCAATGAAACCACTGCAATTGACACTTTTCTACGACGAAATGCATCAATGTAATCACTTAAGTCTTTTGATGAGTATTCTTCTTCCATCACTGTTCTACTTCACTCCATAATTACCTACAAAACAGGGTGTTGGATTATATAGCCTTTAAAATACATTTAATATGTTTTTTATATGACATAAATCCTATTTATGCCTTAATAAAACATTAATTTATAACCCTATCCTATTGTTTTTATTGCTTTTTTATGTTTCTATATTTGTTTTTAATTAAAACCGCTATGTACTGTGTTATCGGCAAGATATGGCGTAACTAAATGAAAACATATAAATAACTGGATTCTTCCGCGCATAGCTCAAATCCTAAATTTCATTCAGATTTTCACTCATCTTCATTGTCTAATTTCACCCATCAATTAATAGATTATTATTTTCCTTATATTTCATTATGTTATAGTTTAAATACTCAGGAAAACTGTATACATTTTGGCATTAATCCTTTATTTTAATATTGAATATATTTTTAATGGTTATACTCATTGCATTGGTGCATTATTCGGCCAAACTTATGCTATTCAAAGACTCAACTCGATAATCTCAAATATAAGGTAAACAAAATTGAATATTGCCCTGCTCGAAGATGACATACATGTTGGAGAGCTGATACAGCTTTGGCTCAAGGAAGCAGGCCATGACTGCACACACTATACCGAAGGTGAAAAATTCATCAGTGAAGCCCATGATCAAGCCTTTGATATGGTCATTCTCGACTGGATGTTGCCTGATATAAACGGCGATAAGGTCCTTGAGTGGATAAGAAGTAACATCAAATGGAGTATTCCTGTCCTGTTTGTCACCATGCGTGATAGCGAAAGAGACATCGTCTATGCACTGGAACACGGTGCGGATGATTATATGACAAAGCCGGTCAAGCAAATGGAAATGCTGGCACGCATTAATGCCTTATCCAGAAGATCAGACCTGCATCCGGTCGGACACAATAAAATCGAGATCGGTAGCTATTCCATCGATATAACATCAAGAAATGTGACGCATAATGACAAACCAGTTCAGTTGACCCAGAAAGAATTTGAGCTGATTGCTTTCCTGTTTAAAAACATCAACACTGTGATGTCCAGAAAATATATATTGGAAAGTGTATGGGGTCGGTCAGGTGAGCTTAATACCCGAACCGTTGATACTCACATTAGCCGTATTCGTAACAAGCTTGAATTGGGGAAAGAAAAGGACTGGCGCCTAAGCGCAATTTATCACCATGGATACAGACTTGAGTTTCTTGGTGAAGAATTAAAACAGGTTGAGAAAAATCCTTCGCTTCTATGATTCCCAGAAGTAAACTGCCTTTATCCCATTACCTGATTCATTATATTTAAGTTCTGAGCAAAGTGATTTTACCAGAGCAATACCACGCCCGGAAAAAACATTGCTTTTCTTCTGTTCCTGATAAGAACCAAAATCAAAACCTTTTCCGCTATCAAGATATTCAATAGAGAGTTTTCCGCCACCATCGACTGGCTCATGCGTAAGATTAATCCTTATAAAGCCATTATCCAGTGTTTCAAGTCGTTTTTGTCTGGTTTCATAGTATTCTGCAAAGCCTTCGGGACTTGTCTTTAATGTGCTGTCCATACCAAGCACACCATGCTCCAGTGCATTGGAATATAATTCAGCAAGTATTGTGTATAACCGCCCTCGATGACTATACAACCCCTGTACCTCAAGAAGCACATGTAAAATTGCAGGCAATGGATCCATGTCTTTCAGAATTTCTGGTCCTAGTTCAAATGAAACACTCCATTTGCAGGGCTCCTTGACATCACTGTTCTTCTTATATGACGATTTATTACTGACCAGATTATTATCAAATGATACTTCTATAAGCGTTGTGTCATCATCCTGCTTTTTATTGCCTCGGAAATTATTTAGGCTATTGCTTATATCCTCAAACATAACAGCAGGATCAGTATTGTTAGCGAAACAAAGATCCAGCCTGTCTTCACCAAACATCACACCATTCTCATCAGTAGCTTCAATCAGGCCATCTGAATACAAATAAATCCTGTCTCCAGGTTCCGCATCCATAATCTGAATATCATTTTTAAATGAATTGCTGGAAACAACACCGAACGGAAGATGTATCGATTTAAATATCTTTTTGATTTCTTTTTTTGCTGAATAGGCGATCGCTTCAGGCACACCGCCATTCCATACGGAAATTTTATTGTTTTCGATATCCACATCAACAATACATGCAGCACAGAACAAACCTGTTGGTAAGGTTTTGTGAAGTTTAGCATTGATCTCGGTTGCTATATCCTGAATTGAATATCCCTTTTCAGTCATGCTATAGAATATTTCAGCAACAGGCATGGCACCAATAGCTGCAGACAATCCATGCCCGGTAAAATCCCCCAGCATGATATGCTGTCCGCCCTTTGGTTTTGGTGATACCAGCAATATATCACCGTTAAATAGCGCCACGGGTGAAAGAAGATATTTGATATTGCTGACATTCAGGGTGTCAGACCTGATTATCCTCTTGAAAATACGCTCCGCAATTTCATGCTCGCGTTCTATATATTGTTGGTGATAAACCAGCTCGGCATGCTGTTCCTGCAATGTTGTATATATTTTTTTTACACGAAGTAATGCATCAATTTTTGATCTGAGGATTGTCCTGCTAAATGGTTTGGTAAGAAAATCATCACCGCCACTTTCAATACATTTAGCAAGCGCCTTCTCATCTGTCATTGCGGTTAGAAAAAAGATTGGTACAAACCGATCACCGACCAATGACTTGATGGATCGGGTCGCTTCATAGCCATCCATGACCGGCATCATGACGTCCATCAAAATCAAATCAGGATTTTCCTTGTTAAATACCTCGATAGCTTGCTTGCCGTTTTCTGCCATCAAGACTGTGAATCCGTCCTTTTTCAGCATGGCATTCAAAACCATACGATTCGTGACTTCATCATCAACGATGAGTATTTTCAGTCGTGCAATATCTACACTGACATCATCTAATACTTCATCACTTTCAGGTATGTTATTTTTTTCCGGCAACATTTTTTAAAATGACTAACTGATATCAAAGAGCCTTTCAAAATTTGAAATAGAGAATATTTTCTTTATTTCACTATTGCATCCAGTTATTGAAATGTTGGATTTATCTCCGCCTGCTCGCTCTCTTAGCAAAAGCAACATGCCTAACGCAGAACTGTCCATATAGTCAGTGCCTGACATATCAATTAAAAACGTGGTTCCCGTAGGGTTTTCCACCTGTTTATAGGCAGCACGAAATTCCTGATACAGATTAAAATCAAACCTGCCGTTTATATTGATGTTAACAACACCGTTACCATCAATGCTTGTATCTAATGACATTTTATTCTCCCTCTGAAGATTAAACTAGAATAATTCAACATCCCCTTCATCCATTGAAGCCTGTTCCACTGGCTTGTGGAACAATGGTTCCCATTTATTCCTTACTGTTACAACACAAACACGCAAGTCCTGAAGTTTCTCCTCAAGTTGTTTTGCATCCATATCTGTCGAGCTTGACAAGCTTTCAATGCAGTTACTAAACAACTCTTCAATTCGATCAATATGAGGGAAAGTATAATCAATAGTTTGTCTGACAATATCCTCAAACTGGAGTGCACGCACAGCCACACCAACATCAGTATGAATCTTGTCTGCAACATCTGAAACCCTGCCCAGACTTGTTGCAATATGTTCATTCATGTCACGCACACCTCCAAGCATGACATCAACACTGCCTTTGGCGCTAATGGCAACATTCAAATCCTTTGAGGCAACAGCACCAATAAGCGTGTGTGCACTGTCAATTGATGACTTGGCGGCTTCAATACGTTCTCTTATTTCTTCATTGAATTTGGTTGAATGATGTGACAGCTTTCTTACTTCATCTGCCACTACCGCAAATCCACGCCCTGCTTCACCAGCACGAGCCGCTTCAATTGCTGCATTCAATGCCAGCAGGTTGGTTTGATCTGCGATTGCTTTCACATCTGTTAGCAAGGCAAAAATGCCGTCCATTTGTTCACCCATTTCATCCATGCGTTCTACTGCTTCAATACTTTGCTTGCTCATATCAACCATGATATTGACAAAGCTTTCCAGCACACCGCTGGTTTCATAAATAAATTCCTGAATTGAAACCTGTTTGCCGCTTTGATCTTCACCTACTTCACCTGATACTTTCTCAATCAGCGTGATCATTGAATCATGTAATTCTTCTGTCATGGAATTCAGTCCATGAAAACTGTTCGACAGATTTCCCACTGCATCGTGTATCACTTCTTTTGTGCGACTCAGTTCCTTGCGAATCGTCTTACCATCATCAATAACAACATCTTTAATATCACTAAACGCCTCAAAGACCTGAGTATCAATATCAATATGTTCATTTACATCATCTGATTTTTCATCCGTACTTGCCGACTTCAACGATTTCATTGAAAAGACTATCCAGACAACAATCGCAAAGGTCATTGGGACAATTTCATAGCCGCGAGCCATGCCGCCACCAACCAGTGCCAGCGCAACCAGACTCACTGCAAGCGGTACCCAAATTTGTTTTATGATGTTTCGGAACATGTTGTAATTTTTAGTAAATTTGCCTATTTAAAGAGGTATCGGTCGGTTTTTTCAAAGATTGAGCCATCTCTGGCCTAATTATCCATTTGATTAGAGATACTATTTCTTTTTGTCGATTTCTTTAGATAAGCTTATGATTTTACTAGCTATTTTATCGAGTGGCAGTGCGATATCTGTTGCCCCGATTTTATATGCCTCCCCCGGCATTCCCCATACGACACTTGTCTTCTCATCCTGCACCAGAGTTGGCCCTCCAGCCTCCTTGATTTCCTTCAGGCCTCGGGCACCGTCATCCCCCATCCCGGTCAGGACAACACCGACAGCATTTTTTCCCACATTCTGGGCTACTGAGCGGAACATGACATCAACAGCAGGGCGGTGTCGGTTAACAGGTGGGCCATCACTTAATTTGCAGACATACCGTGCACCACTACGTTCAACTATTAAATGCTTGTCGCCCGGTGCAATATAGACATGCCCCGGTACAATTTGCTGTCCGTCTTTTGCTTCATAGACTGTCATTGCTGAACAACGATCCATACGGCTGGCAAAAGGCCCGCTGAAAGCTTCCGGAATATGTTGTGTAATAACCGTGCCGGGACTGTCAGCCGGTAACGCCATTAACACTTCCTTGATAGCTTCAGTACCACCGGTCGATGCCCCAATTGCAATAATTTTATCCGTTGTTTTGAAATTACGGATAGTCCCTTTTTTCTCCAGAACAGCATCAGCAGAATATTTTGGTACTGTCTGAATTGATTCCTTTATCTTGGCCGGATCAATTGCCCTTACTTTTGCCTTTGAAGCGGTTTTTACCTTTTCAATAATTTCGTCAGCATAATTTTGAAGTGTATGAGCAAGATCAACTTTTGGTTTGGATACAAAATCAATCGCGCCCAGATCAAGCGCATCCAGCGTAACATCGGCACCTTTTTCGGTCAGACTGGAAACCATCACTACCGGCATGGGACGCAAGCGCATCAGGTTGCTCAAAAAAGTCAGGCCATCCATGCGCGGCATTTCTACATCAAGCGTCAACACATCAGGATTCAGTGTTTTTATTTTTTCTCTGGCCATATAAGGATCAGCCGCTGAGCCCACCACTTCAATATCGCGATCAGATGACAATATTTCTGTCAGCATTTTCCGAACCAGTGATGAATCATCAACTATTAATACTTTAATTTTACTCATATGCTTCCATGTTAACCACGTAGTCTTTTTTGTAATTATGATGTGTCAGCTGTACATCGATCTCTGCTTTTATGACAATCTTATAATGTAGTACTTCCCTCTTCTAGAAAAGTTCAACATTGCCCTCAACCGGCTTGTCTTCCAGATCATGCATGTAGGCACTTTCGCGTTGAATAATCGTATCGTTGTGCAGTGAGCGAAGTTTCTTGACCTTGACCTTGCCGGTTTCCGGAAAATAAATTACTTTTCTCGGATAAATATCACCCAGATCCGCAGTTACAAGCTTCAGTCCTTCCGTATTGATATAGTCTTTTACAAAATTAATATTACGCATACCTACATCGGTCATTTGCGCCAGAATCCGGCCTCCGCCAAACACTTTAACTTCCAGATTTTCTCTTCTGCCACCATTTTTGAGAATATCGTTAATCATGTGTTCCATAGCATAATTGCCATAGCGAGTTGCCGCATTCAGACCGGTGCTCTTCCATGCGCCTGTACTAGTTGAATGTTCGACTGGCAACATAAAGTGATTCATACCACCCACTTTGGTTACGATATCTCTAATACAGGCTGACACACATGAACCTAGCACTGTTGCAATGGCCTCATTATTCATAGTTACATAATATTCACCCGGCAATATCTTGGCTGTATAGATGACATGCAACCTGTCCCAGTACCGATTGATATGCTCGAACCCACGTAAAGCACGCGGCATCTTTATGGTCGGGTGTTCCTTGCTATTCAGGAGTGACATAATGCTAGTCTGCCTTCCTCTGGTAAATCGTATTTCCGATCAATGAAAACTTGTCTGAAACACGATACAGGGATTCAGAATGACCAATAAACAAATGCCCGTCTGGCGCCATCAGTGAATGATAGCGATCAAATAATTGCCTCTGGGTCGGCTTATCAAAATAAATGACAACATTCCTGCAGAAAATAATGTCGAATGGACCTTTCATTGGCCACTCATGCATCAGGTTCAGTTTTTTGAAAGTAATCAGATTTTTTAAGTCATCTGCAACACGCACTTTATCAGCGTTATCACCACTCCCCTTCCTGAACCATTTGTTTAAACGTGGCTTGCTGATGCCATTTACACGTTCCTGTGTATAGATACCATTGCTCGCCGTTGCAACCACATTTGAATCCAGATCAGTTGCCAGTATCTTGATATCCCAGCCTCTGAATCCACTCATGTTTTCAAGCAACGTCATTGCAATGGTGTAAGGCTCTTCACCAGTAGAACACCCTGCTGACCAGATACGTATTTTTTTTGAATGGGCATTTTTCTGTGCAAGCGCGGGTAATACTTTTTGCGCCAGATATTCGAAATGATGTGGTTCCCTGAAAAAGGAAGTCAGATTTGTGGTAATGGCATTTGTGAACTGGATAAGCTCATCTTCGTGCTCATCTTCCAGTAAATTGCAGTAGTCCTGAAATTTATCTATATCCAGTGCACGCAGTCGTCTGGAAAGACGGCTATATACCATGTCCTTTTTAGCGTCTGACAGGTTTATGCCTGTGTGCTCGCTAACCAGTCCCTGGATCCGTTTGAAATCCTGATCCGTAAAATGAAAATCGCGCTCTTTAACCAAGTGTTCATCTCCAATCCCGGCCTGACAGGGTAGAAATTATTATTCTTCCCTCGACCTCACCTGGTCCCTGACCAGCGGCTTGTCTTTCTGTTTAGTGATTCCTGTTAACTTCCTGACTACTGAAAAACTCTCCAGCATGTCCCTAAAAACTCATCTATATAAGTCTAGCCGTATCTTTTGCCTTCTCAATATTTTTCAAGTCAAATCAGTCACTTTCTTGCATCGAATCAGACTTGCTATCTGAACTACCTTACTCTGAAGGTGTGACTGCCTTCCCTGAAACACGAGTCACCTTAATGAAATTATCGGAAATTTCCCCTGTATATTTACCACTGACTTTTTACGGAAACACGCTTTCGACCCGTGTTTTCATTCTATCAAAACAACAAATCCCCCAGAATATGGGGGATTTGCATCTATTTAGGCTAATTTAGAATTCTGCCCATTCTTCGTCATGTGTTCCGGTTCGAGTAGCCGGACGTTTAGGTTCAGGCCGTTGTTCTGGCTCACTGTCATGCGATATGTCTTCTGATGCCTTCTTCCCGGTCTGGGGTCTTTTCATTAACCCACTCTGATTCGCTGCAGAATCATCAACCCTGAAGAACGAGATCTGCTGATTCAATTTCTGTGCCTGTTCTTCCATGGATTTACTGGCTGATGCGGCCTCCTCAACCAACGCCGCATTCTGCTGGGTCACTTCATCCATTTGCATCACTGCCTTGTTGACCTGATCAATCCCGGTTGCCTGCTCTCTGCTTGAGGCAGTAATTTCTGCAATAATGTCTGTTACCTTCTTAACACTATTTACAATTTCTTCCAGTGTCTTGCCTGATTTATCAACCAGCTCACTTCCGTTCTTGACCTTGCTAACGCTGTCTTCAATCAGAACCTTGATCTCCTTGGATGACTCGGAGCTGCGTTGTGCCAGACTGCGTACCTCACTTGCCACAACAGCAAATCCGCGCCCCTGCTCACCTGCACGTGCTGCTTCAACTGCCGCATTCAGCGCCAATAAGTTAGTCTGGAAAGCAATTTCTTCAACGACACTGATAATGTCTGCAATCTTTGAGCTGGAGGTATTGATTTCACCCATTGCCGAGATTGCTTCACCCAGGACTTTACCACCTGACTCTGCCTGCTCACGCGTAGTAATGGCCAGCTGATTCGCCTGTGCTGCATTATCTGCGTTCTGTTTTACCGTCGATGTCATTTCTTCCATGCTGGATGCTGTTTCTTCCAGACTGGATGCCTGCTCTTCTGTACGTTGACTCAGATCCAGATTACCTTTTGAAATTTCAGTTGCCGCCAGTGTAACTTCGTTCGTGCTATCACGTACAACACTGACTGTCTCCAGTAACTTTATTTTCATGTTATTTAATGCGCCAAGTAACATGCCGGTTTCATCTCTTGCGGTGATTTCAATACTTCCTGTTAAATCACCTTTGGAAATCTTGTCTGCCTCTTTAACAGCGACGTTAATTGGTTTAGTAATACGTGATGCCATATATAGTGACAGCGAAATCAGGATAAATGCTGAAATAAGCGTAATAATAATGATTGTGTTATCAGCAAAAACCACAGCAGCATCACCTGTTGCCTGCGATTCAGATTCACTCGTCTCAAAAAGCTCACTCAAGGCTTCCATTTCATCAGCTAGTGCATCGAAACTGGATTTGAAATCACCCATTTTAGCCAATGCGCTCGCTCTGTCCTTAAATGCCAGCTCAACAATATTTTCTGATGCTTTAATAAAAGCGGATAGCGCCGGTTTGGTACTGGCAAGTCGTTGCTTGATTGTATCATTCAGTGGGAGCTCTTCATTTTCCTTTAGCTTGTCCCTGAATAATGT